>OHBD01000676.1_pt1 | contig 18874 bp, 17 predicted proteins | sample 1577291 | NCBI WGS metagenome assembly OHBD01 (sample SAMEA3879572, study PRJEB24766) | human gut metagenome | biome: human-associated habitat; feature: feces | place: USA | collected 1985/1987
CTGGTTTTCCTCTACCTTCCATGAACCATTCCATATCTGTCCGGTGAGATATTTTCTTAATATGTATGACTGTGCTGATGAAAAATATGTCTATTATAATGAGCATGATAATGATGGAAACTTTCTTGTACATCTGTACTGTGTTGACCCGTCTGGCAACATAAGTGAGAGACTTTCACAGGGCAGAAGCACGGTATTCTTCTCAGCAACGCTGCTTCCGGTCAATTATTTTAAGGAAATGCTTTCAGGTGATGTATCAGAAAGAGCGGTGTATGCACACTCTTCTTTTGAACCTGATAATAAGAGAATTGTCGTGGCTACTGATGTGACAAGCCGTTATACAAGAAGAAACGCAAGGGAATATGCCAAGGTACATGATTATATTATGCATATGATTTCTGGCAGAAGCGGCAGATATATGGTGTTCTTTCCGTCATATTCTTACATGGAGAGTGTTCTTGAGTGCTTCAGGTGGAAAAGTGGTGTTAATGTGACCGAATGTGGTGGAGAAGATACATTTTTACCAGAAAGCTGTGTGAATGTGCTTGTGCAGGGAAGGTTTATGAAGGAGGCTGACAAGGAAAATTTCTTATCAGCATTTTACAAGGAACTTCCAGAAGGGGCTTCGCTTGCGGGCTTCTGTGTGCTTGGAGGAATATTTTCCGAAGGAATTGACTTAAAGGATGAGAGCCTTATCGGAGCTGTCATTGTCGGAACTGGGATTCCGATGGTGTGCAGGGAGCGCAACATTTTAAGGGATTATTTTGATGAGTTTGGCAAAAATGGATATTCTTATGCTTATGTTATTCCGGGAATGAATAAGGTGCTTCAGGCAGCAGGAAGGGTTATAAGGACGGATACAGATAAGGGAGTTATTGCACTTCTGGATGACAGATTTATGACTGGTGAATATGAGCGTATGTATCCTAGGGAGTGGAACAGGATATTTCCAGTCAGTCTGGGTAATGCTTATAAATGTATTAAGGATTTCTGGACGGAACAGGATATATAGGGCATTGATAAAAAATGTACAATGTTAGAACTTGTAGTCGGACTGTATGTGTGATAGAATTTAGACAGATATTATTAAGGTCCGGATATATGATGATTTGTTTTGATTATGGGAGATGGGCTTATGCAGAACGTGGAAGAGATTAATAAGAATATAGAAAACAAAACTGTAGACAAGCAGGTCTGGCAGTCTCTGGGATTTGATGAATTACAGACTATTGAGATTATCAGAGGAATTGAGAATGGCGTTGATGTGAGTGTGTATTGCAAAGAGGAATTTAACGCTGCCCAGATGAAAGCATTAAGACTTGGTCTGGAAGAAAAACTTGATGTAAGCAGATTTGCAGATGCACAGTATGATTATATGCAGATGGAAGAACTGAAGCAGGCTGTGCGTAGCGGAATGAATATGGATGATATATGTAATCCTAAGTTCAGTCATTCTGTTATGAGAGAGATAAGGCTTGCATCAGAGCTTAATTATGATCTGACCAGGTATGCAAAGCTTGGTTATTCAGGAGAGGTATTAAGACAGATAAGACTTGCAAAAAAAGAAGATATTGACCTTACATTTTTTGTTGAGGATAATTATGATGAATATCAGCTCAATGAGATAAGGCTGGGAATACACAATTGTGTCGATATAACTAAGTATCTGCTTCATGAATACAATGGAAAACAGATGGAACAGATCAGACTTGGACTTGAGGAAGGGATTGATGTTACTCCATATAACATGGTTGGATTTTCATCAGGACAGATGAAGCAGATAAGACTTGGGCTTGAAGAAGGAATAGATGTTTCTGAATATGCAGATCCGTTTATTGATGCGGTAAGCATGAAAGAGGCAAGACACAGAATTTCTGATAAATGGAATGACGAGAAGCCTGCACTTAATGAATTGCAGTCACAGGAAATTCTTATGGGACTTACAAGCGGTGTAGATGTTTCTTTATATGCTGATCCAAGATATACCTTTAAAGAGATGGAGAAGATAAGACTTGCACTTGAGAGGGGAAGTAATCTGGATGGGCTGCTTAAGTATGGATGTTAAGATGCAGCTATTACAGTACAGTGTTTTGATAATGAATGGATAAGACCTTCGGAAAGGGGGAACAGCATGAGCAATACAGAAATAGTTAATGAAACAGCTGATATAGATGATATCGAGTTACATGAGGTTTATGTATATATTGCAGATGATAATATGAGCGCATCAGTCAGGCTTGGCAAATGTGATGAAGGATATACATATGATGAAGTCATGAATAAGCTATCGCTTAATGGAATTAAGACGGGAATAGATGAAGAAAAAATTCGATGGATGATTTTACAAAAAATATATGACCAGCCTGTTGAAGTTGCTTTTGGTAAACCGGTAGAGGCAGGAAAAGATGGATATTATGAGTTTTTCTTTGATACAGATGCAATTAATAATAACAGACCTACAGTAAGAGAAGATGGTTCTATTGATTACTTTAACCAGAAGAGATTTGAAAAGGTTAATGAGGGTGATCTGCTGGCAAGATATCATGAGCCGACTAAAGGGGAGTTTGGCTTTGATGTATGTGGAAAGCTGCTTGTTCCTAAGCAGGGTAAACCAAAGCCAAGACTGCATGGTAAGGGCTTTAAGACATCTGATGATGGTAAAGAAACTTATGCTGCAATATCTGGAAAGATTGAATACTGTAACTATGATTTAAGTGTTGTTAATGTATATGAGGTTAATGGTAATCTAGATATGAGCATGGGGAATATTGACTTTAACGGGGATGTTAATATTACAGGCAGTGTGAGAAGTGGTGTAACAGTTCATGCCATGGGAAGTATATATGTTGGAGGCTTCGTTGAGGGAGCAACACTTATTGCTGGGAAAGATATTGTATTAAAGGATGGTGTTAATACTAAGAATTCAGGAAAAATCGAGGCAGGGGGAAATATATCAGGCAGATTTTTTGAGAATACAGAGGTTATTGCCAAAGGAGACTTACAGTGTAATTATATTCTTAACTGCAGGGTGCTTACATATGGCAGGATATTTGTTGAGGGACCCATAGGTTCTATTATAGGTGGTGATGTAACTGGTGTTATGGGAATCAGTACTACATCATGTGGACATGAAAGCAATGTAAAGACTTTGTTGAGAGTTGGTTCGACCAAAGAAATCAGAAAAGAATATGCAGAACTTATTATGGAACTTAAGGAAGTAGACGGACAGATTGAAACTTTTGAAATGGCTAATAAGAAGTTTGAGATGATTAAACAGAACATGCCTGAAAAGTATGATAGTAAAATGGCATTGAGAGTTACCCAGTCAAAGATTGTAAAGATGGCTCAGAAAGCCAAGCTTGAAGAAAAGAGCAAGGCATTATACAATCTTATAAGAGATTCAGAGAGAGCAGTTGTTAAAGTAAAGAATCATATATATCCGGGAAGCAGGATATATATGGATGATAAGACTTACATGCCAAGTTCTGTATTTTCACATATTATTGTTAAGAAGACACCAAGCACGATTATTCTTAGGGATTATGATGAATAAGTATATTACAGGGAGAGTATTATGATAGAAGAAGTTGTTTCGGTGGAATTGCCGGTGCATGAAAGGCTGGTAGTAAGAAAGAACAGACTTATGAATGAAGAAAACGGCATAGATATGCCAAGGATTTCTATAGTTACAGGCACTCATGGGGATGAACTTGACGGACAGTATATCTGCTATGAGGTTATCAGAAGGATTGAAAGAGAGAAGAATAAGCTTAAAGGAATTGTAGATATTTATCCAGATATTAATCCTCTTGGACTTGATACAGGTTCAAGAGGAATTCCTATGTTTGACCTTGATATGAACAGGGTTTTCCCTGGTGATAATAATGGAGCGATGGCTGAATATGTGGCAGCAGGTATTATTGAAGATATTATTGGAAGCGATCTGTGTATTGATATCCATTCAAGCAATATATTTGTAAATGAGATGCCACAGGTAAGAATTAATGATGATACGCAGGAAAAGCTTCTTCCTTATGCGAAGATGATGAATGCACAATTTGTGTGGATATATTCGTCTATTACTGTGCTTGATGCAACTCTTGCCTATAGTCTTAATCATCTTGGTGTGCCTACTCTTGTTACGGAGATGGGTGTTGGAAACAGAATTACGCCAATGTATTGCAGGGATATTGTTGATGGTATATTTAACCTTATGTCTCATATGGGGATATGGGATGATGAGCCGAAAGAAGTGAATGAACCTATTATCTCTACAGAGGGTGAGGTTACATTTCTTACTGCTAAGGAAAGCGGAATATTCGTATCAGCAGTTGATTCTATGGGAAGGATTGGAATTGGAACGCATATAGGAGATATTATCGAACCTATTGAGGGAAGAATAATCCAGAGAATTGAATCGCCTACAGATGGAATTATATTTACATTAAGAGAGAATCCGGTAGTACATAAGGGGGCTCTTATAGCAAGAGTTTATGGTGGCAGATAATGAAGAAAGAGATTATTTATTCGTTAAAGGGTATATATAGAGAAGATTATCAGATAGAAGGCTACAGATTCGGCGGTGGTGAGAAGTCGGCATGTATTGTTGGTGCATTAAGAGGAAATGAGATACAGCAGCTGTATATATGTTCGCAGCTTGTCAAGGCACTTAAAGAGCTTGAGGCTCATGGTGCAATATCGCACAATCATGAGATTCTTGTTATCCCATCTGTTAACAGATTTTCCATGAATGTTGGAAAGAGATTCTGGCCTACAGATAATTCTGATATAAACAGAGCTTTTCCTGGGGATGTTAATGGAGATACAACCAAGCAGATAGCAGGAACACTTTTTGACAGAATTAAGGGTTACAGTTATGGCATACATTTTGCGAGCTTTTATATGCCGGGTGATTTTATTCCTCATGTAAAGATGATGGATACAGGATTTCAGAGTGCGAGTCTTGCCAATCTGTTCGGACTTCAGTACGTTGTTATTAGAAAGCCTAAGCCAATGGATACAGTGACACTTAATTATAACTGGCAGATGAATGGTACTAATGCATTTTCAATATATACTAACAGCACAGATATGATTGATGAGAAATCTGCAAGACAAGCAGTGTCATCTGTTCTCAGGTTTTTAACCAGAATGGGTATTCTTAAGTACAACAATCACAGTGGATATATTGCAAGTGTTATCAATGAGTTTGATCTTATGGCAGTCAAGACTTATGATGCAGGATTTTACAAGAGACTTAAAGAGCCGGGTGATCCTGTATATCATGGTGAGCTTATAGCACAGATTCTTGACCCATGTGAGGGTACTGTTAAGAGTGAGATAATATCACAGACAGACGGTATTGTTTTCTTCGCACATACAGGACCAACTGTAATGGGTAATCAGGTTGTTTACAAGATAATAAGAAGAATGCATGAATAGTTGTTTGAAAATATGTTTTATTGTGATACAATGGTTAAATATTAATAATTAATATAACTAATCTCAGGAGGAAGATATGAGCGGCGTAAAGAGAGTTTTTGTCGAGAAAAAGAAACCATTTGCAGTTAATGCGAAAGAATTACTTGAGGAGATAGGAGGATATCTTGGAATAAAGACTATTACAGATGTAAGAGTTCTTATCCGATATGATATTGAGAATCTTTCAGAAGAAACATATAAGAAAGCACTTACTACTGTTTTTTCTGAGCCACCGGTAGATGATGTTTATGAGGGAACATTTCCAGCGGGAAAGGACGATTTCGTGTTCTCTGTAGAGTATCTTCCAGGACAGTTCGACCAGAGAGCTGATTCTGCAGAACAGTGTGTTAAGTTCTTTAATGAGAATGAGACACCTGTTATCAAGACTGCTGTAACTTATGTATTGACAGGAACTGTTACTGATGAGGAGAAGAACAGGATTAAGGAACACTGCATTAACCCTGTTGATTCAAGACAGGCAGCAGAGGATATTCCAGAAACTTTAGTTACTGAGTTCAAGACTCCTGCTGATGTTATTTATTTTGACGGATTCAAGGATATGCCAGAGGATAAGTTAAAGGAATTATATGATTCTTTAGGACTTGCCATGACATTTAAGGATTTTAAGTTCATTCAGGAGCATTTTGCTAGTGTTGAGAAGCGTGATCCTTCTATGACTGAAATCAGAGTACTTGATACATACTGGTCAGATCATTGCCGTCACACAACATTTGCAACAGAGCTTACAGATGTTAAGTTTAAGGACGGATTCTATAAAGCCCCTATGGAAGCTACATATAACAAGTATCTTTCAGACAGAGCAGAAATATATAAGGACCGTAAGGACAAGTTCGTATGCCTTATGGATCTCGCACTTATGGGTGCTAAGAAGTTAAAGGCTGAGGGCAAGTTAGCTGATCAGGAAGAATCTGATGAGATTAATGCCTGCTCAATTGTTGTTCCAGTTGAGATTGATGGAAAGACAGAGGAATGGCTTGTTAACTTTAAGAACGAGACACATAACCATCCAACAGAGATTGAGCCATTTGGTGGCGCAGCAACTTGTCTTGGTGGTGCTATAAGAGATCCATTGTCAGGACGTACATATGTATATCAGGCAATGAGAATTACAGGTGCAGCAGATCCTACTGTTCCGGTATCAGAGACAATTCATGGAAAGCTTCCACAGAGAAAGCTTGTTACAGGTGCTGCTCACGGATACAGCTCATATGGTAACCAGATCGGACTTGCTACAGGATATGTTAAGGAAATCTACCATCCTGATTATGTTGCCAAGAGAATGGAGATTGGTGCAGTTATAGCTGCTGCTCCAAGAAGTGCAGTTAAGAGAGAGAATTCTGACCCGGGAGATATCATTATTCTTCTTGGTGGAAGAACAGGACGAGATGGATGTGGCGGAGCTACAGGTTCATCTAAGGTTCATACAGAGAAGTCTATTGAGGATTGTGGTGCTGAGGTTCAGAAGGGTAATGCTCCTACAGAGCGTAAGATGCAGAGACTCTTCAGAAGACCAGAGGTTACTAAGCTTATTAAGAAATGTAATGACTTTGGTGCAGGCGGTGTATCCGTTGCAATTGGTGAGCTTGCAGCAGGTCTTAAGGTAGATCTTGATAAAGTTCCTAAGAAGTATGAAGGTCTTGATGGAACAGAGCTTGCTATATCAGAGTCTCAGGAGAGAATGGCTGTTGTAGTTGATCCTAAGGATGTTAAGGAATTCCTTCAGTATGCTGCTGAGGAGAACTTAGAGGCAGTTGAGGTAGCTGTTGTAACAGAAGAACCAAGACTTGTTCTTAACTGGAGAGGCAAGGATATCGTTAATATCTCAAGAGCATTCCTTGATACTAATGGTGCTCATCAGGAGACTAAGGTTGTAGTTGATATTCCTTCACAGGAAGACGATTACCTTAAGCCGGTTAAGGTTACAGATGTACGCGGTAAGTGGTTAAAGACTTTAGCAGACCTTAACGAATGCTCACAGAAGGGACTTGTTGAGAGATTTGATGGTTCTATCGGAGCCGGTTCAGTATATATGCCATATGGTGGTAAATATCAGCTTACAGAGACACAGAGCATGGTTGCAAAGCTTCCAGTGCTTAAGGGTTCATGCGATACAGTAACTATGATGTCTTATGGATTTGATCCATATCTCTCATCATGGAGCCCATATCATGGAGCAATCTATGCTGTTACAGATTCTGTAGCTAAGATTGTTGCTGCCGGTGGTGATTTCAGTAAGATCAGATTCACATATCAGGAATACTTCAGAAGAATGACAGAAGATCCAGAAAGATGGAGCCAGCCATTTGCTGCACTTCTTGGTGCATATGAAGCACAGATGGGATTCGGACTTCCATCAATCGGTGGTAAGGACAGTATGTCAGGAACATTTGAACATATTGATGTTCCACCAACACTCTGCTCATTTGCTATTGATGTAGCTAAGGAAGGAGATATTATTACTCCTGAACTTAAGAATGATGGTGATGTATTAGTCAGATTTGATATTAAGAAGAATCAGTATGATCTTCCAGATTTCGAACAGGTTAAGGCACTCTACAGTGCAATACATGAGCTTATCCAGAAGAAGGCAATCGTATCTGCATATGTTCTTGATGCTAACGGACTTGTGCCAGCACTCAGCAAGATGGCATTTGGTAATAAGTTAGGTTTTGAGATCAGCGCAGACGTTAAGGAAGATGATCTCTTTGCACCAGCTTATGGCTGTATCGTTGCAGAAGTTCCAGCGGACAAGCTTAGTGAGATTACTACAGCTTATACTAAGGTTGGTACTGTTAAGGATAATGGTAAGTTCACATACAAGGAAGTTTCAATTAATGTAGAAGAAGCATTAAGCGTATGGGCTGATACCCTTGAGGGTGTATTCCCAACTAAGGCTTCTAAGGAAACTACACCGGTTGAAAGCAAGTTATATGAAGCATCAAGCGTACATGTATGCAAGAATAAGGTTGCTAAGCCAACAGTATTTATCCCGGTATTCCCAGGAACTAACTGTGAGTACGATAGTGCCAAGGCATTTGAAAGAGCCGGTGCTGATACAATCGTTAAGGTGTTCAAGAACCTTGATGCTGAGAGTATCAGAGAGTCTGTTGATGAATTTGAGAAGGCTATTAACCAGGCACAGATTATTATGTTCCCTGGTGGATTCTCAGCAGGTGATGAACCAGATGGTTCTGCCAAGTTCTTTGCGACAGCATTCCGTAATGCCAAGATGAAGGAAGCAGTTGAGAAGCTACTTAATGAGAGAGATGGTCTTGCACTTGGTATCTGTAATGGATTCCAGGCACTTATCAAGCTTGGTCTTGTACCTAATGGTAAGATTACAGGACAGGATGCACAGTCACCTACACTTACATTTAATACAATTAACCGTCATATATCTAAGATGGTATATACTAAGGTTGTCAGCAATTTAAGCCCATGGCTTGCTAATGCTGAACTTGGCGGAGTATACTGCAACCCAGCTTCACATGGTGAAGGAAGATTTGTTGCTCCTAAGGAATGGCTTGATAAGCTCTTTGCTAACGGACAGGTTGCTACACAGTACTGTGACCTTGACGGAAATGTATCTATGGATGAAGAGTGGAATATCAATGGTTCATACATGGCTATTGAAGGTATCACAAGCCCAGACGGAAGATGCTTCGGTAAGATGGCACATTCTGAGAGACGCGGTGACAGTGTTGCTATTAATATATATGGTGAGCAGGATATTAAGATATTCGAATCTGGTGTTAAGTACTTCAAGTAATACATAGAATATGTCAGCAGTGTGCCATTAGAATTGGAGGGGATATTATGGCAAGAGATAAAGTCAGCACAGATATATTATGGAAGGACAGGAAGAGAATTCTCTTCCTCGGACTTCCATGGTCATTTACAAGATATAGTGTATCTAAGGACAGATTCTTTATAAGCAAAGGATTTTTCAGCGTTAAAGATGATGAGGTAAGACTGTATCGTATTATGGATATTTCATTGGAGCGCTCATTCATGCAGAGACTTGTCGGAGTAGGAACTATTAAAGTATGCTCTGGAGACAAGACAATGGGTGACTTTGAGATTAAGAATATCAAGAGGCCTAAGGCTACTAAGGAGCTGTTATCAGATCTTGTGGAGAAGCAGAGAGATATCAAGAGAGTTGTCAACAGAGAGAATATGATTGACGGTCATGACCATTCAGATGGTCATGCGGATATTGATGACTTTGACAATAATGATGACGATGCACCATTTGACAGATAATTTGTAAAAATGTATTGACAGCTATATAGAAAGATGATATTTTAATAGTTAGTTAAGGCTAACTGATGTAACGGGTATCCAGTTAGGATATCCGTTATTTTATAAATATGGGTTAGACAAAGCTAACAAGAGTAAGGTAAATGAAAGGATGAGAATATGAGCGTAGTTATTATTGGTGGAAATGAATGTATGGAACGCCAGTATCAGCAGATATGTAAGAAACACGGCTGCAAGGCGAAGGTATTTGTTAAGGAAAAAAGCGGATTTTCCAAGCAGATTGGAACACCGGATCTTATGATACTGTTTACTAATACGGTTTCTCATAAGATGGTTTTATCAGCTGTTACAGAGGCTAAGAAGAATGATGTAAATATAGTAAGAACACATTCAAGCAGTGCGGCATCGCTTACAAGTGTTTTAGAAACATATTTAAGCGAAAGCAGGGCATGCTGATAAAGAAGAGAATAAAGTGCAATATGGAAGGAAAAGAAAAATGGTCTGTACAGATGTATTGGGAAGAATTGAGCGGGAAGTTATAAAAGAGTGTTCTCCGACGCTTGCCGGATTAAAGACGGGCAACCTTTTTAATTACAGATATGATAATATATCTGATTTTAGGAAAGAACTTGCAAGTGTAAACAGAAAACTTAACGCCAAAGGCGTGTATGTTACATTTTTAAAGCGAAATGAAAAGAGTGCACTTTTATATGTGTTCAGACCTGACAGATTAGAGAAGGATTTGTCACAGCCAGCAGTACAAAATGTACTGAAAACATTTGGATATACAGATTATAAAGTTGGAGCAAGCATCAAGCATCTTAAACAGAGAGTGGGGGAGAACACATGCTTTCCACATGAAATAGGACTGTTCTTAAGTTACCCGGTGGAAGATGTAATCCAGTTTATAAGACAAAAGGGCTGTAATTACAAATGTTGTGGGGTATGGAAGGTGTATTGTGATGAGGCATTTAGCCAGAAGATGTTTGCACGTTACAGAAAATGCACAGAAGTATATTTAAGAGTCTTTGACCGAGGCAGAAGCATATCTGCATTAACGGTTTAAGCATATAAAAAGTAAAAAAGGAGAGATTGGATAATGAGTAAAGTAGCAGTAGTTTATTGGAGTGGAACAGGTAATACAGAGACAATGGCTAACGCGGTTGCAGAAGGTGCTAAAGGAGCCGGAGCAGAGGTTGATGTACTTGTGGCAAATGATTTTAATTCAGGAAAGGTTGCTGAATATGATGGAATCGCATTCGGATGCCCGGCAATGGGAGCAGAGAATCTCGAAGAATCAGAGTTTGAGCCAATGTTCACAGAGGTAGAAGGAAGTCTTAGCGGTAAGAAAATTGCACTTTTTGGTTCATATGGATGGGGAAGCGGCGAATGGATGGCTGACTGGGAAGAAAGAAGCAAGGCTGCAGGGGCTGTTCTTGCAGCAGACAGCGTAATCTGTCAGGAAGCACCAGATGATGATGCTGTTGAAAACTGCAAAAAACTTGGGGCAGCGTTAGCATAATTATTTATTGCCTGTAATATATTGAAAAGATTGCACATTTTGCCCCTGGTTGGTTGTATCAATCAGGGGTTAATCTGTTCTAAAAAATATTATAAAAATACAACAAAAGTTGTTGACATCTAATGACCATTAGAATATACTAACCAAGGTGGTAATGAAAAACATTATCAATATGCTAAAAAGAGGAGATGAGCTTATGCCATTAACTATGATTGATGAAGGAACTCCATACACAATCCAGCGGATTGGTGGAAAGGAAGAAATAAGACGTTTTCTTGAGAATCTTGGATTCGTTCCGGGAGCAGTAGTAACAGTTGTTTCTAAAGCTGGCGGTAATGTCATTGTTAACATTAAGGAATCAAGAGTTGCCATAGGAAAAGATATGGCTAATAAAATTATGGTATAAAGGACTGAATATGCCAGTTCTTATATAAAACTAAAATAAGAAGGAGATAAACTATGACTTTAAGAGATGTATCTGTAGGCCAGACTGTTAAAGTTACCAGGTTAAATGGTGATGGTCCGGTTAAGAGAAGAATTATGGATATGGGAATTACTAAGGGAGTTGAAGTCTATGTAAGAAAGGTAGCACCTTTGGGAGATCCTGTAGAGATTACAGTAAGAGGCTATGAATTATCGCTTCGTAAAGCCGATGCCGAGATGATAGAGGTAGGCTGATTTTTTTTACATGCAGGTTAGCATAATCTAATTAATGTAAGAATTGTCAAATATTTGTTAGCAAATGCATAAACATTTATATAAAAGAAATGAGGTAGTCAAATGTCAATTAAAATTGCATTAGCAGGTAATCCAAACTGCGGTAAAACAACATTGTTTAATGCTTTGACCGGTTCTAATCAGTTCGTTGGTAACTGGCCAGGTGTTACAGTTGAGAAAAAGGAAGGTAAATTAAAGGGACATAAAGATGTAACTATCATGGATTTACCAGGTATTTATTCACTTTCACCTTACACACTTGAAGAAGTTGTTGCAAGAAACTATCTTATCAATGAAAGACCTGATGCAATCATCAATATCGTTGATGGTACTAACATTGAAAGAAACCTTTATCTTTCAACACAGATTATGGAACTGGGGATTCCAGTTATTATGGCTGTTAACATGGTCGATATCATGGAAAAGAACGGAGATAAGGTTGACCTTGCCAAGTTAGGAAAGAACCTTGGATGTGAAGCTGTTGAGATATCAGCTCTTAAGGGAACTGGCATTAAGGAAGCAGCAGAGAAGGCTGTTAAGCTTGCAGAGAGCAAGAAGCTCAATACAATTGCTCACAAGTTTGATGATAAGGTTGAGGCAGCTATATCTGCAGTAGAAGATAAGCTTGGTCTTGATATTGTTGAAGAACAGAAGAGATTCTTTGCTATCAAGCTTCTTGAGAAGGATGATAAGATTAAAGTCCTTATGAAGAATGTTCCAGATGTTTCAGCTGAGATTGAGACTCTTGAGAAAGAATTTGATGATGATACAGAAAGTATTATCACTAATGAAAGATATACATATATATCTTCAATTATCAGTGGATGTTTTGCAAAGAAGTCTGAGAAGAAGCTTTCTACATCAGATAAGATTGATAGAATAGTTACTAACAGATTCTTAGCACTTCCAATATTTGCAGTTGTAATGTTCATCGTATACTATGTATCAGTTACAACAGTTGGTACATGGGCAACAGACTGGGCTAACGATGGTGTGTTCGGTGATGGCTGGCATCTCTTCGGAATTGGCACTTCAGCTTACGAAGAAGTAGCTGATGAGTATGGTGATTCAGATGCAATCATCGGGGCATATATCGACAGCCTTGGTGATAAAGGTGAAGAGTATGCAGATGCTATTGATACAGAAGCTGATGATTATGATTCAGATGCAGCAGTAGCAGCATTAAAGAAACTTGAAAACACAGTTCCAGCTAATCTTACATTAGATTATGATGTAGAAGATGAGGAAAATCTTAGTGTAACAACAGAGACAACAGATGCAGCTGGTGTTAAGGAAGCTATTGAACAGTGTATAGACAATGATGGTGCAGCTCCAGATCCTGCTAATTATGGTGTATGGGTTCCTGGTATCCCAGTGCTTCTTGAGTCAGGACTTGATGCAATTGGTTGTGTAGACTGGTTAAAGGGTCTTATCCTTGATGGTATTGTAGCCGGTGTTGGTGCGGTACTTGGCTTCGTTCCACAGATGCTTGTATTATTCATATTCCTTGCATTCCTTGAGTCTTGCGGTTATATGGCACGTATAGCATTCATTATGGATAGAATTTTCCGTAAGTTCGGTCTTTCAGGTAAGTCATTCATTCCAATGCTTATCGGTTCAGGTTGTGGTGTTCCTGGTATCATGGCTTCACGTACAATTGAGAACGACAGAGACCGTAAGATGACAATTATGACAACAACATTTATTCCTTGTGGAGCTAAGCTTCCATTCATAGCAATGGTTGCCGGAGCTATCTTTGATGGTGCTCCATGGGTTGCTCCATCAGCATACTTCCTTGGAATATTCTCAATTATCTGCTCAGGTATCATCTTAAAGAAGACAAAGTTATTCGTTGGAGATCCGGCACCATTCGTTATGGAGCTTCCAGCATACCATCTTCCAACAGTTGGTACAGTATTAAGAAGCATGTGGGAGCGTGGATGGTCATTCATCAAGAAGGCCGGAACAATCATCACACTTTCAACAATCATTATCTGGTTCACAACATACTTCGGATTTGTTGATGGAACATTTACAATGCTTGCAGATGATCAGATTGACTTCTCTATTCTTGGCAGAATTGGTAAAGCAATCGCATGGATATTTGCTCCTTTAGGATTTGGTAACTGGCAGGCAACTGTTGCTTCTATTACTGGTCTTGTTGCTAAGGAGAATATCGTTGGTACAATGGGTATCCTTTACTCAGCAGGTGAGGGAACAGTATATGCTAACATGGCAGCTACATTTACAGTAGTAAGCGGATATGCATTCCTTGCATTTAATCTTCTCTGTGCTCCTTGCTTCGCAGCAATGGGTGCTATTAAGAGAGAGATGAACAACACTAAGTGGTTCTGGATTGCAATCGGATACCAGTGTGGATATGCTTACCTTGTAGGTCTTGTAATTAACCAGATTGCTGGTCTTATTACTGGCGACACAGCATTTAATGTATTCACAGTAATCGCAATTCTTATAATTGTTGGCTTCATTTATCTGTTATTCAGACCATATAAGGAAAGTAAGACATTAAAGGTTGATTCTAAGAAGCTTTTAAATGCAACAAAGTAATTAAATGATATATTATCGGAGGTGTAATTATGCTGGGAACAATTATAGTAGGAGTTATATTAGTGATTATAGTTGCGCTTATTGTACGCAGTATGGTACACGACAAGAAAAACGGTAAATCGTTCACATGTGGTGGCGACTGCGGTAAATGCAAAGGTCACTGCCATTAAAAGGAGGTAACGGGTGGTCAGAAATCCTGATAAAGACAAAGACATTATTATTTCTCGTCTCAAGCAGCAGGGTTGCAGGATAACTAAACAGAGGCTTATGCTTCTTGATGTAATTCTTGAAGAGGACTGCTCAAGTTGTAAAGAGATTTATTACAAGGCAGTAAAAAAGGATCCTAAGATTGGGGCTGCAACTGTATATAGAATGGTTAATACACTGGAAGAAATCGGTGCAATTAACCGTAAGAATATTTACAGGATAACTTGTGATGAGAATGATAATGGCGGTTATACTGTAAGATTAAACGATGATTCGTCAATTAATTTATCAGAAAGCAAATGGAGTAAAATTATTGAGTCAGGGCTAGAAGCCTGCGGATACATTAAGAATCAGAAGATAACAAGTGTAGTTGACAGGAAAAAGGCAGTTTCAGTTAATAAATAATATTTACTAATAAGGGAGAGATGCTATATTGAGAAGATTTCTCAATAAGTGGATTTATGTAGAAATGTTACATAATGTGTAATATAATAACCGTCAAACTTAAGAAACATTTATTGTCCAATATGGACAGAGAGGAGCACAGTATGAAAATTAATAACTTAAAGAAACCAGGACTTTTTGCAGCAGGTGTATTATTTGGAACAGCAGGAATCAAGATTCTCACAAGCAAGGACGCCAAGAAACTTTATACTAACTGCACAGCAGCAGTTTTAAGAGCTAAATCATGTATAATGAAGACAGCTACAACTGTTCAGGAAAACTGTGAAGATATATATGCTGATGCTAAGACAATCAATGAGACAAAGTATAACACAGAAGAAGTTGTACTTGATTCAGTAGATGAAAATGAGGAAGCGTAACAGAGTATGAAATTCACAATAAAGCATGATGTGCCCGGAAGAATCCGTGTTCACATGGATGCTTCCGGCATGACTTTTATACAGGCAGATACCTTGCAGTATTATCTTAAGAATCTGCAGGGCGTCACGAATGCCAAAGTGTATGAGAGAACTGCTGATGCAGTCGTTGAGTACAGATGTTCAAGAAAGACTGTGATTGAAGCTATTGCTAAGTTCAGATACAGCAATGTAGAGGTTCCTGAAGATGTTCTTGCAACATCAGGAAGAGCAATCAATTCTCATTATACTGAAAAGCTGGCAGATCAGGTGTTGTGGAGAATGACTAAGAAATTGTTTATTCCGGCACCGGTATGTGCGGTATTAACAACGGTATCTTCAATGAAGTACATTTATAAAGGAATCAGGACACTGCTTGACAGAAAGCTTGAAGTGCCAGTTCTTGATGCAACTGCAATAGGAGTTTCTATCTTAAGAAGAGACTTTAATACAGCTGGTTCAGTAATGTTTCTTCTTGGTATAGGTGAGATAATAGAGGACTGGACACACAAGAAGTCGGTTGACGACCTTGCAAGAACGATGTCACTTAACGTTAATAAGGTCTGGTTAAAGACAGATGATGCAGAAGTACAGGTATCTGTGAAAGATGTTAAGGACGGAGATAATGTAATAATCCGGATGGGTAATGTAATCCCATTTGATGGAACTGTTATCAGTGGTGAGGCTATGGTTAATCAGGCTTCACTTACAGGAGAATCTGAGCCAGTAAGAAGAGGTGAGGGAACTTCTGTATTTGCAGGAACTGTAGTAGAAGAGGGCGAGATAGTATTCAGAGTTAAGCGTGCCGGAGGCTCAAGCAAATATGACAAGATTGTCAGGATGATTGAAGAATCTGAGAAGTTAAAATCAGGTCTTGAGTCAAAAGCAGAGCATCTTGCAGATAAGCTTGTACCTTATTCACTTGGCGGAACTGCACTTACATATCTGTTAACACGAAATACTACTAAGGCATTGTCAATACTTATGGTTGATTTCTCATGTGCATTGAAGCTTGCTATGCCTATTACGGTACTTGCAGCAATAAGACAGGCAAGTCAGGCGAGTGCAACAGTCAAGGGCGGTAAGTTCTTAGAGGCAATTGCTGAAGCGGATACTATCGTATTTGATAAGACAGGTACACTTACAAAGGCTAAGCCAACAGTAAGCAGGGTATATTCATTTAACGGAATGCCAGAAGATGAACTGTTAAGAATAGCTGCGTGTCTAGAGGAGCATTTTCCACATTCAATGGCTAAGGCTGTTGTTAATGAAGCTGGCAGAAGAAACCTTATGCACGAAGAGATGCATTCTAAGGTTGAATATATTGTTGCACATGGAATATCAACATTTATTAATACAAGCAAGGTTATCATAGGAAGCCATCACTTTGTATTTGAGGATGAAGCATGTGTAATTCCAGCAGGAAAGCAGGAGTTATTTGACAGTCTTCCAGATGACTGCTCACATCTTTATATGGCAATTAACGGTCAGCTTGCAGCAGTTATATGCATAATTGATCCATTAAGAGAAGAAGCACCAAAGGTTATTGAAGGGCTTAAGAAAGCTGGAATATCAAAGGTTGTCATGATGACAGGAGACAGTGAAAGAACAGCCGCCTCTATTGCCAGAAAGGTTGGAGTTACTGAATATTATTCAGAAGTTCTTCCAGAAGACAAGGCTAAGTTCGTAGATAAAGAGCGGGCAGCCGGACGAAAGGTAATTATGATTGGTGATGGAATTAATGACTCACCAGCGCTTTCAGCAGCAGATGTAGGTATTGCCATAAGTGATGGTGCTGAGATTGCAAGAGAGATTGCAGATATCACTGTCGGCGCAGATGATCTTAACCAGATACTTATGCTTAAGAAATTAAGTGACAGTCTGATTAAGAAGATTAACAGAAATTACCGTGTGATTGTCGGATTCAATTCCGCACTTATTGCACTTGGTGTAACGGGCGTCATACAGCCTACAACTTCAGCACTTCTTCATAATACATCAACACTTGTTATAAGTCTTGAGAGTATGAAGAATCTGCCGGTTTAAGACTATGAAACGGACTCATCTTCGGGTGGGTTCGTTTTTTGTTTGAAGGCAAAAAGTTCTGATTGGATAAATATATACTATACCCATAAGGCACAATATAAATTAATAATCGCAGGATATTATTTTATTACAAGAAAATGAAATTATGTAACAAAAGAAAATTGACTAAGCCGTACGGCTTATATTATAATGCTTTTATCAAAACAAAGCCGCTCGGCTTTATTTGTGAGAAAATATGTATAATAAAGCCGTACGGCTTGTTTTTTGCGTTGAGGTGAATATTATGAAAATAACTGATTCTGAGGGGCTTGGAAATATAATCAGGAACAGGAGAAAAGAATTAAAGTATACGCAGGCATTTTTGTCAGAATATACTGGTCTTAGTGTAAGTTTTATATCAGATGTAGAAAGAGGTAAAACAACTGTTGAGATTGGCAAAGTAATGCAGTTAATTTCAATTCTGGGACTTGATATTAATATTAATGTAAGGGGGAGATAATGAGAAATTTAGAGGTATATATTGAATGTAATGGAAATATGATTAATGTTGGCAGTATTACAGGGCATAATTCTGACGATGCTGTATTTTCATATTCAGAGGAATATATAGAAGATAAATCTTCAAGAGCAATATCAATCAGTTTACCGCTTGATGAAAGAAGCTTTTCACCAGAAAGAACACGATGCTTTTTTGAAAGTCTTTTACCAGAAGGATATACAAGAAGGTGTGTTGCGGGTTGGCTTCATGTTGATGAAAATGATTATATATCAGTTCTTTCAGAATTAGGAAGCGAGTGTCTGGGAGCAATAAGAATAGTAGAATGTGATATGAATATAACAGAATCTTCTTACAGATTATTATCACATGAAGAATTGCTGGAATTTGCAAGAGAAGGTGCAACTAAGTCAGCGGAACTGGTTATTAAATCACATTTATCATTGGCTGGGGCATCAGGAAAGACCGGATTATATTATGACAGGAATAATAATGAATGGTATCAGCCAGCGGGACTGGCACCAAGTACACATATATTAAAGCAGAGCCATGTAAGGTTAAAAAAGATTGTTGCTAATGAACAGTTATGTTTGCTGACAGCAAGAAAACTAGGAATTAGGACACCAGATAGTTTTATTATTAATCTTAATGATAAAGAAAATGATTTTTTATTTGCAACTGAAAGATATGACAGAA
>OHBD01000718.1_pt1 | contig 17928 bp, 17 predicted proteins | sample 1577291 | NCBI WGS metagenome assembly OHBD01 (sample SAMEA3879572, study PRJEB24766) | human gut metagenome | biome: human-associated habitat; feature: feces | place: USA | collected 1985/1987
CGGCATCCGCGGTCAGAGGCCCGGCGACGCTGCACGGCTCGACGAGCGGCGGCAGCCGGGTCTCGTCAATGCCGATGGCGTCGAGCATCTGCGTCCAGTAGTGCTTTTCGTAGATATCAAAATAGAATGTGAAGGTGGCGATAGACATATCGGCAAGCTTCCGGCCTGTCAGGCGGAAGACGATATAGTCCTTGAGCAGCATGAAGGTCTCGGCGGCGGCAAAGACGTCTGGCCGGTTCTTTTTCAGCCAGAGGATCTTCGTCGCGGGCCAGGTCGGCAGGAGTGCCTGCTGCCCGGTGACGCGCTCGCAGAGCGCGGCGTCAAACTGCGCGGCAAGGAGTTTGCATTCCTCGGTCGAGCGCTCGTCCATCCAGGAGATCGCGTGCATACAGGCGCGGCCCTCCGCGTCCACGCAAACGAGCGATTCCGCCTGACCGGTAAACGCGATCTGACGGATTTTCGATATGCCGCAGTCGCGCGTGAGCTGCGCGATGAGCGCGGCAAGCTCATTATAATAACGCTCCGCGTCAAATTCCACGAAGCCGTTTTCCCGCAGATACTCGACCGGGCGGCTTTGCTGCCCGACGAGCTGCATCGATCCATCATAAATGGCAGCCTTGATGTTGGTGCTGCCAAGGTCAACGCCAAGATACATGTTGGTTCCTCCATAAAAAAGGCGCTGCATCGAGCCGCTCCACATGGGAAGCAACGCCCAAGCAGCGCCTTCTCAGTTTTTTAAAAACTGTATTTACATGACAAGGTCGATATCCATGAGCTTGCAGAAATCGCGCAGCTGCTCGGTGTAATCGCCGTAGGCGACGATGACGTGCTGGCAGCAGACGTTCTGCGCAAATTCTTCCACGGTGCACGAATCGGGGAAGATCTCCAGCGACGGCAGCTGCGGCGCGGGATCATCCCAGCCGTACTCGTTCCACGCGGGCGGCGTCTTGGCCTCGCCGGTGTAGACGTGCATGCGGTAGCGGCCGTGCATGTAGGCAAGGCGCGCACAGGTCACATAGCCGGTCTTGACCTTCGATACGCACAGAAGCGACGTGTTGAGCAGACCGAAGGCGGCGGGAAGGACCGTCACCGGGCCGTCGGTCACAGGCTCGGGGATATAATCCGGCACGCCCGCGATCACGCTGTTCTCAAAGAACTCGTAGTACTCCAGATACGGCACGGTCTGGCCGGAGAGATACTTCATGATCAGCTGCGTCACGCAGCCCATGACGTCGTTTTCCGGCGTGGTGAGCACGTGGTAGTAATGCTCGAGCAGGATGAAGACCATGGCAGGGGGGAAGCCCTCGAGCTTCTTCATGCCGTCGACGTCGAGAAGCGTGATGGCCTCCCAGCCGCGCTCGGTGATCTTCTTGCCGATGGCAAGCGCGTATTTGACGCCCTTTTCGATGATCGCCTCATCGCAGGGCTTTTCGAATTTCCAGTTTTCCTTGACGTACTTCACGCCCTCGGCGATCTTGTCCGGCTCCAGCGTATCGAGCGCGCGGACCATCTCGAGCATCTCATACGGCTCGACCTCGACGCCGAGCTGGCCGCGCATGGAGTTGCCCTCATACTGCGTGCCGAACAGCAGCATATCGCGGTAGCCCATCGTGCCGACGCGCGCGTCGCGCAGGGCGCGCCTGGCCGCGCAGGCGGAAATGAATGCGTCGAGCTTCGCGCGCGGATAGTCTTTGCCGATGATGTTGTAAACATACTTGAAATCGTAGCCGAGCGCCTCGAACGTCGGGCGGATGGCCGTGGTGCCGGCCTGCTCGGCAGTGGTGATGATGCGCCCGTTTTCCTTCCAGCCGCACAGGCCCCACAGGAGCATGGGGATATGGCGGTACTGGTCGGTCACGCGGATGACGGCGTGCGTCGGGACCCAGCCCGCCGCGCAGACGACCAGGCAGCACATATCAAAGCCGCGCAGCTTTTCCGCCGCCGCGTCGGCGGTCGCGTATTTTTCATCGTCGATGACGAGCCCTGCGTCCAGCAGGTCATAACCCATGGCTGTCAGAACGCCCAGCGCCTCATCGTGCTTCATCTGCAGCCGCTCGATCGGCGTGTTGACCTCGCCGAAGCAAACAAATCCTACCCGTTTATCCATGTGAGCCTTCCTCCGTGTTTTCATTTGCAGTTGTTATTGGGATCATGACCGGCAGCGGAACGCGCGGGACGATTGCGGCACAGTGCACAAACAAAGCCGCCGGCCAAGGCGATTTTCTATTTCTATTTTCCCATAGCCGAACGAAATAGTCAATGCGCAACCATGAAATAATTCACGCAAAACAACGCAAAATTGAGGGTTCCCGCGGCCTCAGGTCGTGTGGCGGACGACCAGATTCGGGCGAAGCGCGATCTGCTGCTGCGACATCTGCGGGTTTTTCGTGCGCTTGGTCAGGATGTTGACGGCGACGGAGAGCATGTCCTCGTAGGGATTGGCGATGGTGGTGATGCCGCCCTCGATATATTTGGACGACGTGAGGTTGTCAAAGCCCATGACGGCCATATCCTCAGGGATGCGCAGACCGCTTTCGCGCAGCGCGTGGATGGCGCCGATGGCCATCTGGTCATAGCAGCAGAAGACGGCGTCGGGCGGGTTCTCCAGCGACAGAAGCTCCTTGGTCCTGAGATATCCGCCGCTCTCCGCGCGCTCGGGGCCGACGCAGATGAGCTGCGGATCGACCTTCATGCCCTGCAGCTTCATGGCCTGCTTGAACACGGTGACGCGGCTGAGGGAGATGCGGTCGCTGATGCAGGCGATGCGCTGGTAGCCGCGCTTTTGCAGGTGCTGCACGCCCATGATGATGCCGCTGTATTCGTCGAGATGGATGCAGTCAAATTCCAGCAGGGGATAGTATTTCGACGTGATCAGCATGATCGGCAGGCCGCTTCTGTGCATGGCGCTGATGAGCTGATCGGACATGTTTTCCTCGGTATCCATGACGACGAGCAGGCACTTGACGTGGATGCGGCTCATGGTGTTGATCGCGTCGAGCAGCTCCGCGGCCTTGAAATCCGTCAACTTCATGATGAGCGAATAGCCCTTCGCGGCGAGAAAATCCTTCGCCTTGTGCACCAGACGCGCGTAATATTCCGACGCGACCTCGGGGACGATGATGCCCGCCGAATTCCAATCCGGCGTGGCGCGGCCGCCGCGGCCCTGCAGAGTGTAGCCGAGCTCGTCCGCCGCCTTGAGGATCTTTTCCGTCATTTCCCGGCTGATCTCCTTGCCGCCGTTGAGCCCGCGGGAGACCGTGGAGACGCTCACGCCAAGCTTTTGTGCAATGTCTTTCAGGTTTGCCATGGAATGCACCGCCTTTCTCCGGACATCATAACATAAGCGCAACTGCAATGCAACAACCTTTCTGTTTTTCGCGTAGTTTTGCAGAGAACAGCGCCGCGCGGACTTGCCCGCGGCGGCGAAGCTGTGTTAAGATACAAACAGAGCGGCGCGCCTGCGCGCGGCCGCGGAAAAAGAGAAAGCTGGTGGTGATCGTTTTGCAGACGGGTCTGCGGCGGACGGACACCGACATGACCAGAGGCAGCGTCCTCGGGCAGCTGGTCGCGTTTTCCGTCCCGCTTTTGATCGGCAACATTTTTCAGCAGCTGTACAACACCGTGGACAGCGTGGTGGTCGGAAATTTCGTCGGCAAGGAGGCGCTGGCCGCGGTCGGGAGCGTCGGGCCGGTGATCAATATGCTCATCGGCTTCTTCAACGGCTTTGCGACCGGCGCGGGCGTCGTCATCTCGCGGCATTACGGCGCGCGGCAGCGGGAGAACGTCCGGACCGCCGTGCAGACGACCATCGCCATGACGATCCTGATGAGCATTGTGCTGAGCGTGCTCGGCGTGGTGCTGACGCCCGCGCTGCTGCGGATGATGCAAACGCCGGAGGAAGTGCTTGCACATGCGAGCGAGTATCTTTATTTTGCCGGACTGAGCGGACTGCTGCTGTACAACATGGGCGCGGGCATCCTGCGCGCCGTCGGCGACACCAGACGGCCGCTGTATTTCCTGATCTTCTCGGCGGTGACGAACACGGTTCTCGATTTGCTGTTCGTGGCGGTATTTCATATGGGCGTCGCGGGTGTGGCGATCGCGACGATCCTTGCGCAGTTCGCCTCGGCGGCGCTGGTGCTGCTCGTGCTGGCCATGACGCAGCTGTCCGCCGCGGACGACACCTTCGGCGAGCTGATCGATGACCTGCGGCTGACGCTGACGCTCGATCTTGACGAGACGTGGTTCTATCGCCTCCTCGCCTCCTTGCCGGTCGGCGCGTACGTGTTCGGCCTGCTGGCCGGTCTCGGCCGCCGGACGCCGGAGGATATGCGCGGGCGCGGAGCGGCAGTCGTGAGCCGCCTGCCGAAGCTGCGCACCGTCCCGGCGGGCATCTGGGCCGCGGCCCTCGGGCTGTTCAGCGCGCTCTATCTCGTGTTCTTCTTCGTGCAGGGCCGGTACCTGTTCGGGGCCTTTACCCGGACGCTGCCGGAGAGCTTTACCGTGGCCGAATACGCCCGCCAGGGCTTCTTCGAGCTCTGCCGCGTCATGGCGATCAACTTCACCCTTTTCTGGCTCGTCACGCGTACCGCGCGGCAGGAGCAGAAGCTGATCCGCTGGATGGCCGCCGCCCTTCTGGTCCAGAGCATGCTGTTCGCCGTCATCGCGATCTCCAAGCTGGCGCTGTATATCGACTGCTTCGGCCTCACGCCCCTGCGCGTGCAGAGCACGTGGCTCGTGTGCGTGCTGCTCCTCGGCTGCGTCTGCGCGCTCTATACCCACCTGACCGGCAAAAAGTCCATGCGCGCCTGGATGATCTTCGGCGCGGTGACGCTGGCTGTTTTGTGCATGGTGCAGCTCCCGATGCATATCCCGGCACCGGAATATCCGGGATGAAAAAATTCCAGCAGCCCCCTTGACAACCGCTCCGCCTTCTGCTATTATAATAAGGCTCTGTGAGAGCCTTATATCGCGGGATAGAGCAGTTCGGTAGCTCGTCGGGCTCATAACCCTTAGAGTTAGCGTCCAGCTTTCAGGAGCAAAAAGTCAACATCGCGGGATAGAGCAGTTCGGTAGCTCGTCGGGCTCATAACCCGGAGGTCGGGGGTTCAAATCCCTCTCCCGCAACCATAAATCGCCGTATTTCGTGAGAAATGCGGCGATTTCTCTATTGTTTTGTTTGGATTTTCCCGTTTTGCTCATTTGCAATTCATGCTCCCCGTGGAGTCTTTGCCCTCGCTTGCTGGATATGGTTTCCATATCAAAGCATTCCGAAAGTTCTGATTGGAATGCTGCCGTTTGACAGCTTTACGCGCTATTTGCAATAAGGTATGCAATAGCGCGTTTTTTTGTTTCATGCCGTGTGGTTTCGTCGCTGCGGAAAGGTCGGCAAAACAATATCTGCAAACTTGGCGCGAGGGGCAGTACCATTTAATCTCGGCGCTGCATCCATCTGACCCATGTTAAGATAATCGCTCATCATGCCGATGGCCTCGCGCTCGATATCTTCGTTCTTGTGAAGATATTTGCGCGTTGTTTCAATCGACGAATGCCCCAGAATTCCCTGTACGATGTTGAGCGGCACCTTGTCTTCCACCAGCCGCGTCGCCAGCGTGTGCCGCAGCGTGTGGGGATTGACCTTGCGGATCTCGCAGCGTTTGGAAACCGCGGCCAGACGGATCTCAAAGCTCTTGGGATCGAGGTGCGTCCCGGCCTTGGACGGGAACAGCAGCCCGTCCGGGTTCGGCCATGTGGAATTTGCCAGCGTGAACAGATGCCGGATCAGGAACTCGCACAGGCCGTCAGAGATTGCAATCTCGCGGTTCGACGTGCTTGTCTTCGGCGTGTTCTGGACGATAAGGTGCGTTTTCTTCTTCGGATCGTAATTCAGAATCTCAATGTTTGGATTCTCTGGAGAAACGGCTGCTGTTGGAACACGGATCAGATTTTTCGTGACCGAAAGCGTTTGCTTCTCCAAATCCAGATCGGAAATTTTCAGCGCCAGCACCTCGCCGACGCGGAATCCGACGAACAGGGTCGTCAGAATCGCAACGCGCTGCGTTTCCCGCATGACCTCCTCAATGAAGATCTGCATTTCCGACGGACTCAGGACACGCATCTCCGGCGTAATAACTTCCGGCCTTGTCGTGTCAATCGTGGGATTACACGGCAGGTGGTATTTCCTCATGGCATACGCGAAAAAGTCTTTCAGCAGCATATGCTGGTTCTGAATGGTCTTTGCGGACAGGCCGCCTTTCCGCCCATCCAAACGACCGCCGTTTTTCTGCTTTCTTTGATAATAGTCCTGTATGGTGTCCTGGGTGATCTGATAGAGCGGCAGGTTTCCGAAGGCTTCCGCGAAATGAATCCGATAGGTATCCAGATAGCTTGCATAGGTAGACGGCTTTCTGGCAGGCGGCGATTTGTAAAGCTCAAGCCATTTAAGGAAGGCTTCTGAGAACAGTATTTCCGCCTCAATGGGGTGACCGAGTTTAGCCCGGAGTTCTTCGAGACGAGCGGATTCCGCTGCCTGTGCTTCCTCCTCCGCCTTGATACGCGCCTGTTCTTCTTCCCATTGTGCGCGGCGCTCTTTGCAGATCGTCTTGGTACGGCCCTTAAACGCTTTGCGGTATGGACTGCCATCCTCTTTTCGGCCGTATGTAACCTGATAGACCCATGATTTATCCTTTTGCTGATAGAAGCTGCCTTCTCCGTTGGAACGACGTGCCATGCTATCAACCTCCAATTTCTTTATAATATTTGGAGATTTGACGTTAATTCATAATCGTATGCGAGGACTTCATCCACTCATAAAACGGTTCCTTTGGAACGCGGAAAGAATTGCCGATACGAATGACCGGAAATGATTTGCTGTGGATCAGATTGTACGCAGCGTTGATGCTGATGTTCAGAATCTGTTTGATATCCTGTACAGTCAAGGTTTCATTTTCTCTCTTTTCCATAGTGGAATCCTCCTCATACGAAGTAAAATATGAACTTTTCAAGGTGCAGAAGCTGACTCGTATAGTTATTGTACGACAGCTCTGCGGGCAATGCAATGCTGCCGCACTGTCCGCGGCGGCATTATTTTGAAAGATGTTTCTCTTTTCATCTTCTTAACGCCGAAGAATACCGCCGGCGAAAGCGTACAGATTTGCAAGCTCGTCTAATGCCTGCTGGCGTGTTCGCTGAACGGTTCTGGGGGTAAGATCCATACTAGCGGCGATCTCACTCCAGGACTGCTGCTCAAAATAATGCTTTCGGACGACGTCCTGCTGCCGCTTGTCCAGAAGCCCGATGTAATGTAAAAGTCGGTCTCTCTCGTGGCATAACGCAGTGTATCTGCTTATCAGCTCGCCGACGGCTTCTTCGTTCAGCTGTGCGGCGATGTGCTGGTAAGAAAGAGCGATGCCGGGCACGTCTTTTGGGTATAGATCCGTTTGGCTGCCGTCTGCGTCGCGGGTTTGGAACGTCATGGCTTCGATCAGTTCGGTTGGCGAGACTTGCTTGGCGTGCTGGAGCTCATACCGCAGAAGCTCGATTTGCTGCTCCTTCTTCCGGTAGCTTTCCAGACGTTCCAACACTTCGTTCAAATATTTGTTATCCATATTTATCCCTCCAAAACCAAAGAGACCGGCCGCGCAAAATATGGGTATATATAAAAACAGATGCTGCATTTGGCGTTGCAGCATCTGTTTTCGTTTTTTCCTATTTTAAGAATACCATAGTGATTTGCGACAAATCAAGTGCGTTGGAGTGGAATAGTTGTGAAAAAAGTGCGACAAAAAAGCGACATGAAAGTCGTGTTTATCCACGCTGCGGTAAGCATGGATGGCTGGAAGATCAATAATACTTTATGCTGGAAGTGGAGGTTACATTCTCCAGGAAACTACCGCTGCTGTTGTAAACATCCGCACTCAGCTCTGCTTTGTAGTAATAGCCGGACATGACGTAGTAATTTTTTTCAATCATCAGAATGGACGAGCCGCTGGTATCCCAGGAGGTTACATAATCCCAATTGCGTTTATCCGCGCTTTTATACAAAGTGACAGTCATTTCGGCGTTGACACCGCGCCGCAGACTAATATCTCCATAGCAAGTTGCAAGCCCTCTGTTTGTGATATTTAGGGAGGCGGCACAACTGCTTACATAGTCATACCGATACGGGGCAATGTCCGAAGAGGCGGCCTGCACCGGAACGACCGATGCGATCAGGATGACTGCCAACAGCAGAGCCAAAAGTCTGGAACGAGTTTTCTTCATGTTAGGTCCTCCTTTGGTTTAATTTGAATTGGAAAGAAGCATTTTTTCAACTATTCCATACACTACGTCAAGTGCGGTATTGCTGCTGGATAACACATACATTTTCTGGTTTTCCACGTCCGTCCAGACGGCCTGATAGGTGTCTGCTTTCTGCACGTACATGACTCTTTGATCATCGATCGTGTTATACCAGACCTCAGCGTCTTCTGTATCAATGGAGATGGCTCCATTGAGCTTCTCCAGCGTGTAAATTATGATGCTTACTTCTGAATCTGAGGCATTTGTATATAAAAATACTTCGGACAGCGAAGTACTGCTTTGAGAAATAAGATCGTAATCGGAGGGAATACAATCATCGACGATAGGCGTCATACTTTGCTGTTGCGGCGTTGCGGAGGCAGTATTTTCAATACGGAATTCCGAACCAAACTCGAAGTTGGTGATTAAAAAGTTCAGCGTTTTTACCCGTACAGTTTCTGAAGCGGCAAAAGCAGTGCCGAACAAAAAGAGCGGAACCAGAATCCATAAAGCAACGCGATTGAGCGCCCGTGTCACTTTTTTCGCGGCAGCTTTCCACTGTGATTTGCGGTGGGCCTTTTCAATGGTGCGCAGACATCGTCTGCTTAACGCTTTGGGAACGGCTGCGTCTGGGTCTGCAAGAAGTTCCTCGTTTTGTTGGAGCAGCTTCTTTCCGTTTTCTTCTGCAACCTTATCCATAAGCAGGGCAAAAACGGCGTCCTCATACTGCTCATACAGCTTTTCCTGCTCATGCATCGTCATCACCTCCATCTTGAAGTCTTTTTAGGAATGTCCGTCTGGCTCTGGTGAGCTTCATTCGGATGCTGGAAGCCTTGCACCCAAGTGTTTGCGCGAGCTCCGCGTCGCTCAAATCCATCAGATACTTTCCCATCAGCAGCTGCTGTTCTTCTTCCCGCATTTCCCGGAATATGGCCAGAAGTTCTTCCTTGCGTTCTTTTTCCAGATATATCACTTCGGCTCCGGAAATGTGCGCATGGCAGCAGTCTTCAGAAATATCGTCCAAAGGGACGTGACGAGCGGCTTCCGTCTGGTTTCGTTTGATTGCATTGACTGCGGTATTGCGGACAGCCACTGCAATGTAGTTGACTTGTGCATATGGCGGCAGCCGCTGCAGCGTTGCTTCGTTTTTCAAAAGGGCCAGCACGGCAGTCTGGACAATGTCCTCCCGCTGCACAAGATTCGTTGTATACTTTCCTGCAATATAATACATCAGGCGTTCATGTTTTCGATATATATCTTCCATGAATCCCGGGTTCTCTTTTTCTTTTGTCATGCTCTTTGTTCTCCCGAACGTTCATATTACTAAGACACAGGAAACGCTGATCTGCAACAAGATTTTTTTGCTTTTTTCGGCGCATTGAGTAAGTGTCCCTGTAGCAATTAGTTTTACTATAATATTTGCTGATTTTCAAGGAGATACTATTGCATATCTAATATTTCACACATTTTATTTTTAGAATAAGTATAATGTCAAAAAATGCGAAAGAAGGTGTGCGCTTGACAAGGTTTGGTGAAATACTGATGCAGCTTCGTCAAGAGAAGTATCTTTCGCAAGCAGAACTTGGACGTATAATCTATGTATCTGGCGGTACAATATCAAACTATGAGAACGGTGTCCACTATCCGGACATTGAAAAGCTATTCAAACTGGCAGACTATTTTGAAGTATCCATAGATTATTTACTGGGACGATCCACATCGAAACTCTCGCCAGATATATTTGGGCGAACAGTTTTGGACGACACAACCATCGGTGATATCGTCCAGTCGCTGCAGCATCTATCGCCCGACAGAAAACACGCAGTTTGTACAATTGTTGCAGATATGGAGATTGCATCTATGGTTCACATTGCAGGGAAGAAGGAGCGAACTTGATCCCGTTTTGCATTCTTGTAATAGAAGATAATGACGATCGCGAGTTTATGGCATCTCTGTTTGTCCAATACCAGAGGCTCCTATACAAAGAGATCTACGCTATTTTAAAGAATCCTTGGAATACAGAAGACGTACTGCAAGCTACATTAGTTAAACTAATCGATAAGATACCAGAGCTTCGGCAAAAGAAAGAGCCGCAACTGATTGGTTATATCAGCGCGACTGCTCGAAATACAGCTTATAACTTCTTGCGGGCGCAAAAGAAAATTGCTCCGTTTTCTTTTGAAGACTATATGCAGCAATCAGAACCGATTGCTGCATATAGACAGATGGAAGACATGCTGATCTCGATAGAAGAAATTGAAGAATTAGCGCAGCGGTGGCCTCAGCTTGATGATCGAAGCAAATATCTGTTGGAGGGAAAATACATACTCTGCAAAAGTGACGAGACCATGGCCGAGGAATTATCCATAAAGCCTGCTAGTGTCCGAATGGCGCTGACACGGGCAAGACAATGTGCATATCGACTTCTCATCGATGATTCAACCCCGGGCTGTTCAAAATGAACAGCTCGGGGTTTGTTGCAATTCGGGCAATTTCGTGTCAATTATTAGTAACAGATGCATTTTCTGAATTTCCGCTGAGCTGTGTTTACATTATAGCTTGACCCGCACCCTTTACTCTCAAAAAGAGTAAAGGGTGGCGCTCATGCTAAGTGAAGCAATCTCATCTGCTCAGCACAACAATCCGGATTCTCTCTTGGCGCTGATTGAAAAATTCAAACCACTATTGAAGAAATATGCATATAAACTTCATTATGAGGATGCATATTATGATTTGCAATTGGACTTTATTCAAATTGTTCTCTCGATCAATCTTGACGCACAAAATCAGAAGAGTGAAGGTGCGCTTGTCAACTATATTTGTAATTCGGTGAAGCATGCATACTGTAAGAGATTAAAAGCCGTATTGAATCACCCAATTCAAACAATTGAGTTTGAATCATCAATGAATCAGATTTCAAATTTGCTAATGCTCCCTTCCTGCCAAGACTCTTCTGTTTTTTCGTTGGATATTGCAAGCATCCTGTCGGAAAGGGAATATCAAATAATCGTCCTTGCATATAAATATCAACTTTCTTCTGCCGAGATTGCAAGAAAGCTGCACACAACGAGACAGAATGTAAATCAACGCAAAAAACGAGCAGAGCAGAAACTTCGCACGTACTATGAAAAGTGAGATAACAATTACAGCTACAGGCGAAAACCTGTAGCTGTAACTTGGTTATGTATTCTTTTTGCTTTTCAGACCATCTAAGTATTCCTTGAATTTTTTCGGCAACGGTAATCCGAAGTGATTCACATTTTCAAAAATACTGATGATTTCATTTGCACAATAGAACAGGATTGTAATGGAAGAAAATTTATCTCCACTATCTAAAATCCACATGTCAACGATGTAGCTAAGCGCCACAAGACATACGATTAAAACTTTAGATGCAATTCCTTTCGCGCCAATTTTGCTTGATATTCTTTTCTCTTTTAGAGCCAAACAGACACCTGTGATGTAGTCAATCACAATTAGAACGAGCAAAACATGAAATGTATCCGGAAGGTCGTTGTAAGCATCTTGAAGGAAGTGATTCATTTTGATTATCTCCTGTTGCATTTTATATTTTAGATTGTTATATAAATTAATTGCAGTTGCCAATCTGAAAGATAAAGAGAAAAAGTAGCGGAGAATTGTAAACAGCGCGTATAGCAAGAAAAGCACCAAAAAAACAAGCGTAGGAGGAACGCATATGCACAGACAGATTTTTGCAAGTGTTTTTGTATGGATACTTGTGATATTGATATCGGGTTGTTCCCGGGAGCTCCCAACAAATCAGGGAAAGGGAGAGACCGCACCTCCCGATACGATAAACGCAGCTGCAGCTGATACAACTGCAGCACCAGATCCCGATCCACTCCCGGATGCGTCAACGTCGGCATTGCAAAGCAGCGAACGATATGACGCTGCACAGCCCTTGCAGGCCTGGGAGCTGACAAATGCCTGCGGTGCGCAGGTCGGCATGACGCAGGCGGAGGTCGAAGACCTTGTCGGGAAGCTCACGCCGGGCGATGCCAGAAATCGCTTTTACGATGAACAGAGTCTTTCATATCGCTTCTGGGATCGCAGCGGCGGCGAACCGACACTGATGGAGATGGAATGGAACGCTGCGGTGGAAAACGATGAGATCATCTTTGAGACCGCGCAGGATGCGCCCTCGTTCCGGGGCATCTGCCTTGGAGATACGATTGACACCGTACTGGAAAAATTCCCGTGTGCCGACCGGGAACTGAAAAAACAGCAGTCGCAGGCTCTGTATGGGCAGGAGGGCGATGCGGATTACGCGAGTCTTCACCTGATTGCGGACAGCTATTACTCCCTGTCGTTTTATGTGGATGGTCAGTGGCGCGCGTCTATCGACTTTTCCCGCGTGCAGCAGCGCGTGTTCCGCATTGTGATCTATGGTAATGGATATTGGCAGCCGGGTGAATAACGATGGGCACATCTGAATCAGCCAGGCAGACATGGAGAGAACATCATGAAACAGATCTACAGGATCGCCTTTTTTATATTGGTACTGCTGCTGGCAGTTGGCTGCCGGAAGCAGCCGAAGATCAGCAGACAGTCAGAACCGGTTCAGTCTGCGGCGGAATCGCAGCAGGAGGTCCAAACAGAGCTGCCAGCACCGGCCGCGCGAACATGGCAGGACATTCAGGCACTGCTTCCTGATGTTTCAGCCATGTCCGACTTTCCGACTGCGGAAGAAGCATGGCACCCGGAGCCGATCGTCGTGCATTGCGAAGGCGCAGAATACTGGATCGATCAGTCTGAAAGCTGGGAGTCGTCAAAAATCTGTATGCGAAAAGATGGGCAGACAACGTGCATTTACGCCGCGCAGGACGGAAGTCTGTCCCAGCTTGCAGTGTTCGATGGTATGCTGTACTTTGCACAGACCGGCGGCATTTATCGGATGCCAACGGAAAGCGGCGCGGCGGAACTCTGGATTCCGGACGGCGGACGATTCGTGTTGACCGGCGGCGTGATCTATACATGGCTTCCAGAGCAGAAATTCTGTGCGATAGCTGTACAGAACCCCAAACAGGCCGTGCCCGTCTGGGTGCAGACGCAGTCGCTTCAATGTAAACAATCTGTCCCGGTAACAGGCGGTATCGTACTCTGGCTGACAGAGAACAGCGCGGATGCTGCGTGTGGCCAGCTTTGGGTCGTGCTGCTGCGAAACTACGGGCAGTGGGAACTTCTGCATGAGGAAGCAGCCCTGATGCCGCAGATCATCTTTTCCGATGATTCCAACGTATGGTTCATGCGTGAGACAAGCAACGGCCAATTCCTTTACAAAATCAACTGCGAAAGCGGAGAATTTACCTGCGTTGGAAAGTTGCCGGAAGCACCGGACGGATGTTACAGCCCCGGCACGCCTATATTGGGCTTTCAGCGTGTCCTGATGCGCTATCAGGGGATAGAGTCAACCATGGAGTTTTATGCGCTGGATGACAAACTGATGCTGGGTGAGCATTTGCTGTCGTATGGTGCAGACGATTCATATGCCATTTATTTTCTGCACCTGTTTGAGATACAGGAAACACCGCAAGGCTTTTATTTTCGCGGAAAGTCGGAAGAAACCGGGCTGTATCTTGTTTCAGAAATAAGAAGAAGTGTAGATAATCTTTTGTGGGAAGAAGTTCTCTGATTATCGTAAAGAGCAAAAGATAAATGAAACAGTTTCGTTTGTACTATGAGCTACTTTGCAAATACAGCTGAGCAGCAGAATTGCATGATTATTAAATTGGCCACGTAGCTGTTCCTAAGGTGTCAGGAAGTCGCAAATTGGCTGTGTTCTGGTGTCATAAAAATGGTTAACTCCACCGTCATGGATTGGTTTTTAATATGTTTCGATATTCGACTTGGAAATCTCATACATGAGGTGTATATTTGATCCGGCAATTCGGCGCTTTCCTACCAACTCCAATTTCAACGATAACATCTGAACTATCTGGTACAATGTTGTGTGCAGAATTTGAGCAAGAAAGGCACCCCACTTCCTAATACGAGCATTTATTTTGCCTGTCTAGAAAATGGGGCGCGATTCATTTATCTGTATGCGCAGTTATTTGCTATACACCAATAGATACGTAACTTTACATATATACCCAGCCGCGCTTGTACTTTTGCGTGGTATCAACTGTATACTGAATATATTTCCAATAAGGATAGTCGTAGTTGTCCGTACCGGCAGTAAACACAAGTTTCCAAGCATCTCCATCTGAAATCGAGCCAACGCATTCATCGCTGTCCCCAACAGTTCTGTAAAATGCGTAATGATCACCATCGCTAATATAAGTGCTACGCATATTTCGGCTGATTTCGCTAGAATAGTCAGGAACGTCGGTATTACTGTCAAGTGAAACTTTGCTTGCGGGAACATATCCAGTTTTGTATTTCCCCGTGGAGTCAACAAGGTAAGTAATATTGTAATAATCAAACTCTTTCCAGTGAACACAAACACGTTCATTCCGCCCAACAACACCGACGTAGGTGTATGTAGCCTCGCTGCCCGGTCCAAAGTAAACTTCGCAACGTTCTGTCATTTTTGCATTCATTGTCACAGATCCCATGATAATATCTCCTTTATTTTTTAATTGATTTGCAAACCATATATAAAAGAGAATATAATTTGCAAAATGTAAATCTGCTCTGTCTTATAGACATTAGTTTTTGTGCATCTACGATGCGATGAACCGCTTCTACAACCATGACTGCATTCAAATAAAAGGATGGCACCGCCATTGCGGTGCCATCTTCTTGTTAAAAGTTGAATATTTCTTTATTGCAAGTCTGGTATAATATGAGAAAGAAAAAAGATCCATGAAGGTTTCACAGAATGTATTGGGCTTAGCTAGAAAATCCCAGTTGAAATGCTATCTGCTATCTTGGGTAAGTCGTAAGGATGTTTGTGATAGCCTGAATATAGCGTGTATGGAGTCCCCTGTCAAAAATTTGTCCCGCGCTCGTATAGATTCCCGGAAATTCAAACAGGCATCCATCCATGCCCTGCAAATCATGGACGTATCGAGCTACATAGCCAGGAGCGTTGTTATATTCAGTTGCATATCCGGCGAAAGTCTCTCCAAACGATGACACATCTTGGCTGGGGACTGGGAGGAAGATTTTGCTGAATATATTGTACAGAACGCTATTGTGATTACTAGAATCTCTTGCAGATGCAGACGTAATAATTTGCGTAGTATACCCATGTGTGTCAATAAACACATTTACGCCATTTTCAGATTTGTGGCTATCGATAAATGCCTTTAACGCTTCAGATTCCTTGCACCAGTTAGCTTCCGGACCAGTATAGTTACGAGGGGTGTTGGAAATGTCGAAACTCACTTGTCCAGCAGCGTTTTTGTATTGGAAGGAGCGATTCATATCGATACCTCCATCAACAAGTTCTTCCCGGCTTGCACCATAGCGCTTTACTGTACAACGACCAGGACCATCATGCTCTACACCGTAAAGAAGGCCGTCAGGGTTGCTTGCGAGAATAACAAAAAGAGTCCAATCATTTTGTGTGATAGGGGTGGAATCGTTCTTAAAATGTTCAAGAACCGCCTCGCCAACCTTTTCAATATCGCGTCCAGAATAACTCCAAATATCTTCCCAACCGTGAATTGCAAAATTGAGAATCAAGTGATTTTTGCCGTTACCGAGTTTATATGCATACAAGGGAATTCCCATGCCACTTGTGCCATACTGAATGAACTCGGTATTGCTTGTATAGTCCTTAATTACGAAACTGTTATTCTGGAGTTCTGATGTGTTTACAAAGCCGCACTTAACGATAGTGCCAGCGGTGTAGGCAATATAGCTATATCGACCATCTTCATAATATCGGATGACAGGTTCATTCTGCCCGATTGAACCAATCACAGCAAATTTGTCATTTGGCCCACCGTACACAGTTTGCGCACTGCCCGAGGCCATATCGAGCCTTCCCATACTCAAATGCACCGAAACTGGTCTGTTTCCAATGATCGTGATACTATCTAGCCTCATAAATCCGCGCTTCCGACCATTATTTGTATTGTACTCGACAAGATATGCTACTGCGCCATTAGAAAGCGTACACTTTGCAAGAATGACGACGTACTCATTCTTGTAGACTGAACCTTCTAAATATTTAAAATCCGGATAATAGTATACTCCGTTATAACCATTTGAATATGCTATAAGGCCATTATTGGTCTTCGTTACTGAAGAAATGGGAAGATATCCGCGCTTTGTACCATTTGCCGTGGAATATTCAATCATGACATATCCATTTTCTTCGATGTTCAATCTGGTAACAGGCTCCTGAGAAGCGACTTGTCCAGCAACCACAAAAGATGAGGCCGGCCCCGTATATGTGGTAAGAGAAGTGCCTACAGCAAACTCCGAGTAACCAACTAACTGGATGGGTACATTGGGAATGGCAGAAATAATGCCATTAGCATTTGAGAAACTGTCACGGTGGACATATCCGCGTTTAATACCGACGGTTGACTGATAACTAATCTGGAAATATTCTTGTTCGTAACTGATAACGCGAACATTTTCGTCCTTGGAAATGCTCCCAATTTGTGCATAAATCTCTTTTTCAGGCCCGCTATAAACAAGCGCGCTTAAACTGACAACGGCTTGCACTCCCTTGTTGCTATCGTATGTGGGTATTTCCGGGAGTTCTTTGCTAGAGTTTAGTTTCGTATAATTTTTCTTTTCGATAAAGGCTTGCTTTCTAAAAGGGGAAGCAGAAATGCAATACTCAATTTTTCCAAAATACTCGTTCTCGGAGAGGACACCAACAATCTCATTAGCGAAAACACTTCCAATTGACGTGTCTACAGCAGCTTTTGTATAAACTGGTGCGTTTGTATTGATCCTAGCCAAAGCAGTGTCTTGTAGAAGATTCAAAAAGGTTCGCTGTACCCATCCACGTTTGGCACCGGAAGACGATCCATATTCCACATAGTAAAAATTATTGTGGTTGGTAATCAAAACTGATACTTGCTCTCCAGCAGATAAGCTTCCAATAGCAATACGCCCAGCGTCCGGTGAAGATGCAACAGACACGGAACCCACATTATTTTTAACGATACCGAGTACACTGGCTTGGAATGCCGGAGGATACTGATTAGAGGCATATCCTTCAATATATCCGCGTTTTACACCATTTGTAACGGGATATTCGATGTACGCATATCCAAATTCATCCCAAATTTTCGTGTAGGAGTCTCCCGCAAAAAGTGTGCCGATCTGAGGATATACGCTTTTTTCTGGGCCGCTATATACTTTTTCTGTTTTTTCTATAATGCTCACAACAATTGCTCCTTTCATTTTTGAGTGCAATTGTTAATGAGGCTCATTCTGAAAAAAAGTAAACAAAAGCAAAAAATGTTCCATATGTTTCTTGAATACTGAGTAATATGGTGACATGAGTATCATTACAAATAATATTCTTTTCACACCTCGGTTTTTTCTGTTATACTAGATTTTACGACGATTTTATTGCTATTTGAACACACTGAGGCCCGGTTCGGAATATTCCGAGCCGGGCCTGGTGTCTGTTGCTGTCCATCAAAAATCCATGTCAAGCCGCTTTCCGAAATCGCAGGCCGTTTGCCCTCACGGACAGCTCCTGCGACAGAA
>OHBD01000722.1_pt1 | contig 17822 bp, 20 predicted proteins | sample 1577291 | NCBI WGS metagenome assembly OHBD01 (sample SAMEA3879572, study PRJEB24766) | human gut metagenome | biome: human-associated habitat; feature: feces | place: USA | collected 1985/1987
GCGATGTTGACTTTTTGCTCCTGAAAGCTGGACGCTAACTCTAAGGGTTATGAGCTACCTTTAAGGTGACTCTTAATCCAGAGGTCGAGGGTTCATTTTTTTGTCGAGATTACAACAAAAAATGAACCAAATCGCAAATATTTCGTGAGAAAGCATTTTCGTGTTTTTTCTTATTCTTTTTGAAGTTATATTACACTATTTGCAAATGAATTGCAAACAGAGATTTGCACAGTAGGTTCAGAACGCTGACTCGAATCATTATTTCTGGAGCTTATTATGAGTACAATTTTTGCGATCACCAATCAAAAGGGCGGCGTCGGTAAGACGACGACTGCTCTGAATCTCGCTTCTGCTTTGGCGGATGAAAGCAAGCGCGTACTTCTCATCGACAATGACCCGCAGGGCAATCTCACTGCGTCTATGGGCTATACCCCAGCCGAGCAGAAACATACGCTGGCGAACCTCTTGCTTGCCGCCATTGACTATCCGGAGGATCTGGAACTGCATCTGCCGCGCTGCATCCTGCATACAGACAGTAAGCCGGATATCATTCCCGCGAACCGTCGGTTATCGGATGCAGCTGCGCGGCTACAGGTCATGCAGATCTCGCAGTATAGTGCCGTAAATGACTCCGGGCGCTGCGCGGAAAAGATGCTGGCGCAGGTGCTTATGCCGCTGCGCGACACATACGACTACATCATCATCGACTGCGGACTCAAGCAGGAGCTTTTGACCGTCAATGCGCTGAGCGCGTCGGATTACTGCATTATTCCGGTGCAGTCCCACTTCCTCGCATCCGAAGGCATCCCGGATGTGCTGGACATGGTACGTTCGGTGCAGAAGCATTTCAATCCGGATTTGAAGATCGCCGGTATTTTGCTGACGATGTACCAGTCCCGGCCGCAACTCTGCAAAAGCGTGCAGCAGAGTGTCCGGGATGTCTACGGTGATGACTTGCACGTCTTTGAGCGCCCCATTGAGTACACCATCCGCATTGCGGAATGCCCCATGGCCGGCATGAGTATTCTGGACTACGAGCCGGGCAACCCGGCAGCGGAATCCTATCGAAATCTCGCCTCGGAGGTGCTGCGGCTTGGCTAGAGCGAACATGAATGAGATGCTGCGCAAGCGCATGAGCGCAACCCAGCAGGCATCCGAGCAGCAGACCGGCGATGCTGCGTATGAACAGATTTTTCAGATGCCGGTACCGCAGACGGAAGCACAATTTCGTGACGTGCCGGTCTGCAAGCTACACCCGTTCTATACCGCTGACATTGGCTTTCATCCCTACCCCCACGCCAAGCTGGAAGCCTTTGCGGAGGAGCTGAAAGAAAATGGTCTTTATGAGCGGATTCTGGTTCGCCCTATCGCAGGAACGGATGAATTTGAAATTCTGGCCGGACACAACCGCACAGCGGCGGCAGAGCTGGCAGGCTGGACGGATATTCCCGCAACGGTCATGGCCGTCAACGACCAGCGAGCCATCAGCATTGCAATCGCAACAAATCTTCTGCGGCGGCAGGATCTGACGATCATCGAACGCGGCAAGGCATATAAGGCGCTGCTGGACGCGAGAAACCGCTGTGGTCAGAAAAACGCGGCAGTTGAAACCTTTGGCGATAATCGCCAAAGGTACAACGCGAGAGCAATCGTCGCTGCGTTTTTTGGCGTGACGGAGTATGAGATCCGAAAAGCGGTCAAGCTGGCGCAGCTGATCCCGCCGCTCGCTGAAATTGTGGAAACACAGCCAAAAAAGCTGAATCTGGCCTGTGCTGACCTGATCGCGGATTACGATGAACCGACGCAAGAAGCGTTCGTTGAAATGTGCCGGATCGAGGACTATGCGCTGAACAAGCAGACAATGGCGTTCATTCAGGCACAATGCCCGCCGCCGACAGCAAAGACGCAGGCAATCTACGCCGCGTGGCGGGAAGCACGGGCGAAAGCCGCACAGCGCACGCAGCCGCTGCCAAAGAAGCTGAGTTTTGACCGCAAGCGCTTTGCACCGTATCTGAGTAAATTCAGAAGCGACAGAGAAATCGAAGAATTGTTTCTGGAATTTCTCAAGCAGCGCGCCGGATAGCAAACATCCAATTTTATAAAAACACGACTTTTTTAAGGTCGTGTTTTTTTATACCCAAATTCAGACGAAGGAGGTATCGAATTGCCCGGAAATCAAATCCCATGCACGGCGGACGACCTGTATCGCCTGCTGTGTCGCTACCGTATCCCACCCTAGTATGCAAGAACAAAATACAAAGGAGCTGCTTCAAAATGTACGAAGTATATCAGGATCATCCAAAACAGGCAAAGCTCAACGTCCGCGTTGCGCTTGCCGTCGCATTTCTTATCTGTGCCATTGGCGCGGGCATCTTTCTCATTACCCGTCTGGTCAGTAAGCCGCTGACCAAAGTAGACGCTCGTGGTCAAACCGGCATTGTCTATGATTCCAGCGCCGTCGAGGGCGGTTGGGACAATCTTTCGCCCGAAGAGATTGCGGAGAAGCTGAACGAAAAGGTCGCGGAGGGCATGATCAACATTTCCATGAACACCGCGCCGTACTTCGAGGACGGCACGGCGGAGGGCAATGTCATGATCGTGAATGAAGCTATCAACAATTACCCCCAGCAGGTCGAGTTCATCCGCAACGATACCGGCGAACAGATCTACGAATCCGGCGCGATTGCCGTTGGCAGCAAAATTGAGCACGCAAAGCTCGACGCTGCACTGCCTGCCGGTACATACGAATGTACCGCGTATTTTCACAATTTGAACCCGGAAACCGGCGAAATCATCGGCACGGCCGGGGCAATCATCAATATCACCATCAAAAATTAAATTTTCAAAACAACAAAGGAGATTTTACCATGAAAAACACCAAGAAGATTATTTCCCTCGTTCTCGCAATTTGTATGCTCGCTTCTCTTGCCATTTCCGCTTCCGCTGCCAACACGGTTGATGCTTCGGGCGGCACCGGCACTTCCAGCGTCACGCTCTCGTCCACCGCTGACGGCAGCATCGGCGGCGACCCGGCAGCTACCAAAATGTCCGTAGTCGTGCCTACCGTCCTCCCTGTTGCTGTTGGCACTGACGGCACTGTTTCCACCGCGACCGACGCGAAGATCATCAACAATTCGTTTGGTGCAGTAAAAGTTGCGAATATTTCCATCGAAGCCGCGCAGGGTTGGTCGCTGGCTGCGTTCGGCGACAAGGCATCTCTGGCGCACGAAAAGGTCAACAGCAATAAGTTTGGCTTCTCCATCTCCCTCGGCAATGGCGCTGCACAGATCACCGATGGCAAGAACGCCAGCAAGCAGACGCTTCTGACCGACGCCATTGAGGGTTGCTACATGAGCGGTGCGGGTGATACCAGCGCCAATACGGTCGCAATCTCCTACAATGCTATCGTGACCCCGGTTTCGGAAGCAGTTACCAACACAGCGATTGCTTCCGTGCTGTTCATTATCGCTTGGGATGCAGTCTGATCTATTCGCTATTGCAAAGGGGAACGCGCAAGCGTTCCCCTTACCTTATGAAATGGAGGACGTCAAATGAAACACAAACGAATCCTCGCAATGATTCTCGCCGTCGCGTCGTGCCTGTCTCTGGCAGTTGGTGCATCAGCGGCAAATACGACTACTCGCAAGGCCACGGATTTCCGCGACTATGACCGTACTGCATGGTACGCCGAAGCCGTGTCTGCGGCTGTGGATAATGGCCTTTTGTACGGCAAATCCAGCACCATCATCGACCCCAACGGCGATATGACCCGTGCAGAGATGGCCGCGATCATCAACCGCTCGTTCGGCTGCTACAAAACGGCGGACATTTCGCAGTACAAGGACGTTGCAAGATCCAAGTGGTACTACAAAGATGTTGCGCTCGCCGTCCAGATGGGTACTTATAACGGGCGCAGTTCTTCCTCAATGGCACCAGATTCGCCTATCACGCGGCAGGAAGCCATGACGGTCGTTGCCCGTGCGCTGGAACTGGACTACGATTCGTATTCCAAAACAGACCTGTCTGCATTTTCCGACCGCAGCGAGATTTCCAATTGGGCGCTGCCTTACGTCCGGGCAATGGTCGGTGCAGACTACATTCACGGCCGCGGCAAAATCCTTGCCCCGTTGGACAACATCACGCGCGCCGAGTTCGCGCAGATTTTTGCGAATATCATCGGCAGCTATATCACAGTAAAGGGCAGTTATGACAAGGACATCAAGGGCAGCGCCTTGATTCGCACCGACGATGTGACGCTCCAGAACATGACCGTGGACGGCGATCTCATCATCGGCTGCGGCGCGGCAGATGGAAAAATCACGCTCGACAACGTGACCGTCAAGGGTCGTCTGCTCGTCTGGGGCGGCGGTACAAAAGCCGTGTACTGCAACGCTGGGACGAATATGCCCGCTGTTGTCGTAGCCCGCGTAGACGATGCGGTCAAAGTCATTTATGACAGAGATTCCACCCTCGCCGTGATTGACACGATCAAAACCAGAATCACCGAGCGCGCAAAGCAGAACAAAGAGACTGAGATCATCTTTTACGATGTCAGCGGACTGCGCGAAGCCCAAAAGCAACTCAACGCGATTGTCGCGGACAGCCAGATTGCTCTTACTGCTCCTGCTCATCTATATGCTCTGGTCGGAGAATCCAGCGTGAAAGCCGAGTTTACGAATAACAGCAAAGGTGACACTTACAAAATCGAGATTCGCCGCAACAAGGACAATACTCTGATTGCAGATACTTTTGAGCTTGCCGCAGGCAAGAGCATTTCAAGTCTGACGCTTCTGGAAACGCCAGAGTTCGGCAATGTGGATTGTACGGTCATTGTGACTGCGTTCCGTGACGGCAAGGAAATCGGCACACTGAACACGGAATTGACACTCCATGTCGCGTATCTCTGGTCCAAGGAGGTGCGCTGATGAACAATGTTAAAAAGGCTGCGGCGCTGCTTCTGGCGCTGGCGCTCATTTTTGCATTTCCCATTCCGGCATCGGCTGCCGAAACTACTGAGGCGCGCGTTCCCATCACCTTGACCGTTGTGAACACCGTCGCGCCGATTTCGTGTACGGTTCCCGCCGCGCTGCCGGTTTCTCTTGTTGACGGCTATGTAGTCACCGCCAATAACGCCGCGATTACCAATACCGGCAAAAACGGTGCAATCCGCGTGACAAAGGTGGACGTTCAACCCGGTACGTTTGAGATCGGCAACTATGAAGATTTCTCTGCGAGTAAAAACAGCATTGCGCTCAGCATCAACGGCTGCGTCACCAAAGGCGCGGGCGCTTTGACCCTCGTGGATGGTGCGTTTCCGGCAATCGACGCAGAAAAATCGCTTGCCATCCGCTACAAGGCAAAGGTGTCCGCAAGCGAGGCCGTCACCAACGTTGCCGCAGCAACCGTCGTGTTTACGATTGCCGCCGTTATGGAGGGTTAAGCTATGAAATTCAGAAAAATCACAGCACTTTTGCTTGTTCTCTGCATGATGCTCTCCCTGAGCATTTCGGCGTTTGCGGCCAGTGATACGATCGCCAGCGGCACGATCCCGGACAGCAAAATCAAGTGGGAACTTGATTCTCATGGCTGGCTGACCATTTCCGGCAGCGGCGAAGCGCCCGTATTCCAAAGCGCAGATGACCAGCCGTGGGGGGAATATCGGGAACAAATCACGGAAGTCTGGTATGACGATATGGAAGCGTTGACGATTCCAGACCTTGCGTACTGGTTTGAGGGATGCACGGCGTTGACCACCGCCGAATTGCCGCTGGCTCCGGTCATTGGCACGCACGCCTTTTACAACTGCCCGAAGCTCTCTACGCTGACCATGTACTACGGTGAAACAGTTTTGAACAGCATCGGCGAGGATGCGTTCTGGCGTGAAACGGATTCCGGCGATACGCTCTATATCGCCTACATCATTGGCTACCCGGAAGCAACGGTGCCGTTCTATGCCTACGATTGGGCGGCATCCAATCGCAGCAGCCGATATTTCTATGATCTGTACGGCGTGTATCAGAACGCAGACGCCGCCACCACTGCACTCAACGGCATCAAGAAAGCGCCGGGTATCTCTGTTCAGTCCACCGGCTCCATCATTGGCAACTGCCCTTCATGCGGAAAGTATTCGTTCCAGGGCACATACGTTGAAGTCGCACATTCGTCTCGCGGCCATGCAAACTATAATGAGTGTTATCTCTGCCACTACGTCCAGTACCTTGGCACTTACACCTATAAGAGTCACGGCGCTGGTGGTTACGGTTCCGGTACCTGCCCGGACTGCGGCAGCCATACATGGATTCTTCAGAATGAGCAGGCTGCCACCTGTACCAGCAACGGCTACCGTTCGTACTCCTGCGCTTGCGGTCAGACAAAATCCGAAACAATCTATTCTAGTGGTCACAGCTATAGCTATGGCTCGTGGGAGCAGTATTCGTCCAGTCAGCATCGGCGCACAGGTTCCTGCCGAAACTGCGGCGCGACGGACTATGATTATGCCAGCCACAGCATGAGCTACGGCTCGTGGAGCAATTCTTCTTCCAGCCAGCATAGCCGAACGGTCTCCTGCCGTACCTGCGGATACAGCACCACGGACTACGGTTCGCATTCCTATTCCACCGGTGCATGGAGCAAGTACAGCGATACCCAGCACCGCAGAAGCAAGACTTGTTCCGGCTGCGGCGCGTCGACCTATGACTATGCCGACCACAGCTATTCTTATGGTTCGTGGACAAGAGCGGACGATACGCAGCACAAGCGCACGAAAACCTGCTCCGCCTGCGGAGATTCCGGCGAGGAATACGCAGACCATGTGGATGCCAACGGCGACGGAAAATGCGACGACTGTGGCGCAACTGTCAGCCTGACGATTACTTGGGATGCCGGAACGAATGGTGGTTTGATCGACGGCAAAGCAACGTACAATGAAACTGTCCAGCCGAACAGCAAGCCGACCGCGCCGGGCAGCGTTCCCGTCAAGACCGGCTACACATTCAAGGGCTGGTTCACGGCCAAGAGCGGCGGTAGCCTTTACAGTACGGTCACGATCACCAGCAGCACGACATTTTACGCGCAGTTCGCGGCCAACAAGTACACCGTAACATGGGATTTGGGAATCGGCCAGAGCGAAACGACCGAACAGACCTATGGTGAAAAGCTCGTTCTCCCTACCGAGCCGACGCGCAAAAACGCTGAATTTTTAGGCTGGTTCACGGAGAAAGACGGCGGTACGGAGGTTGATTCCAACACCATCTATACAACGGACAGTGAAACGACCTATTATGCGCACTGGGAGATCACCGAAATCTTCTCGGTTACGGTTCCGGTTGTTCTTCCGTTGACGGTTGATGAAAACGGCGAGGTTCACACGGGCAGCGCGGAGATCATCAATGCTTCTACCGGCACAGTTGTTGTATCTTCGGTTAGCATCAGCACAAAGAATGGCTGGCAGCTCGTTCCCTATACGACCGACATGGCGCACGAAAAGGTAGATGCAAAACTCCTCGGTTTCAAGATCAACGACGTGCAGACCAGCAAAACCGGCGTTGCAGAAACATTTGCACTGACCGTGCCGTGGGAGATCGCAGAAAACGGCAGACTGCCGCTCTCCTATGATGCCGTTGTCAGCGCCGTATCCAAAGCAGTCACGGAACAGGAGGTTCTTTCCGTCGTGTTCGTGCTGGAATGGGGTGGCGAATAAGCAAAAAGCCTGAGAACGGGTCTTCCGTTCTCAGGTTTACGCTTCTTTTCTGTTGTGCGCAGCCTGCCAGGATAGGGCTTGCTCCAATTCATAGGCGGTCTGTTCTTCCTCGGTCGCTTTGCGCACCGTCATACACCCGCATTCCGGGCACTGTTGCGGCATGAAGCGGTCAAAGCCCCAGAAGGTTTGTTCGCAGGTATTACATGCGTAGAGCATGGCGTTCACTCCTTTATATTTTCAGTTTATCGTTCAAATGTGAACATTTCAACGCTGGGGGCTGCTCAGTCTTCGGTATATCCATTTTTGGAGGAATCAATGAAAAAGTTATATCGTTTTTATACACTCTGCCTGCTGCTTTTGCTGTGCGTCAGCCTGTTTTGTGTGCAGGCGTTTGCCGTCGAGGATATGTGGACGGCGGCAAACCGCATCATCGTGGACGTTTATAACAAGATCGCAGGCATCAGTACCGTGCTGGCCGGCCTGATGTCCGCCGTCGCGGTCGTCGGTGCAAAGCTGTCCAATAATCAGCACAAGGTTGACCAAGCGTGGGACTGGCTGCGCCGCATCTGGATCGCGTGGGCGGTCATCAACGGCATCGGCGCGTTCATCGCCTATGTTGCGCCGCTGTTTCAGGGTCTTGCAACGATCCAAGGCTAAACAGAATCATCCGGCGAGGAACGGAGGTGACGGTGCTTGCTGGAGTTGCTCTTTCAGGGCTTTATCGAATGGATCTACGGCCTGATCCTGGAATGCTGGGAGTATTTTGCGTCTGTGCTGTTTGACCTGATGAGTCTGGATTTTGCGTATCTGCGGGAGCATATGCCCGTCATTGACACCATCCGACAGATCATGCTGGGCGTGGGTTGGGCGCTGCTCATCGGCAATCTCGTCTTTCAGGCAACGCGCGGCATGGCGGCAGGACTCGGCTTTGACGCGGAGGACCCGAAGCTGCTTTTTACACGGACATTTGCCTTTTCGTTTCTGCTGGTAGCAAGTCCGCAGATCTGCGAGCTGGGGCTGAATATGACATCGACTGTCATCGAGCTTTTGCAAATGCCGGACGCCGTGGATATTACATTTGCGGATGAAGCCTCCTTCGGCGGTCTGACCGGTTCTTGGCTGCTTGTCGTGATTTGCGGCATCATCGTCATGTTTCAGACGTTCAAACTCATTATGGAAATGGCAGAGCGGTATTTTATCCTCGCTGTGCTGACGATCACCTCGCCGCTGGCCTTTGGTATGGGCGGAAGCCGGAATACGTCGGACATTTTTAATGGCTGGTGCCGGATGTTCGGCTCGATGTGCCTGCTCATGGTGACGAACGTGATGTTCGTCAAAATGCTCCTCTCTGTGCTGTCGTACTATCCGAGCGGTCTTGACGTGCTGCCGTGGATGGTGCTGGTCGTTACCATCGTCAAGGTAGCGAAAAAAGCGGACAGCATCCTTGTGCGCATCGGCCTGAATCCTGCCATGACGGGTGACCCATTAGGCCATGGATTCCCCGGTGCAATGACGATGATGGTCGTTCGCTCAATGGTGTCCAATGCAGCGCATACCTTCGGCAGGAACGGCAATCAGCCGCGCAGCAGCAGCGGAAATTCCAAGCCGAATGCACCGACCGGACCGCGCTCTGGCGGCTCTGGCAGCGCTTCCAATGTCAATGCGCCCTCGCACGCAAACGGCTATCATCATAGCACGTCTGCGCAGCAAAACAGCGCGAATCCTGCATTCAATCAAGAATCTATTTCGGCTCAGACGGTTGCTGCACAGACGGATACCGTACAATCCGCCGCCGAAAAGATGGCGGGCGCATTCCCTCAAGCCGCGCCTGCTGGAACCGGCAAGCAGCCGAACTCCACGCGCAAAACCGCCGTACCGCCCGGCACCAGACGTGCACCGGGCCATGTGGCAGCGCCGAAGAACCATGCAGCGCCCACGGCAGCAAAAACCTCGCCCGGTGCGCCGTATCATCCCGCAGGAACTTCGCAGCCTGTCATGGGCGGCGCGGTCATGCAAAATGCGCAGCAGGAACAATCCGTACATTTCCAATCAGAATCCCATCCGCGCAGCAGCGCATCGGCACAGAATCATGCTGGCGCGGTTTCGTTCGGTGCGGCAGGAAAAACGGCAGGCCAAAAACCGCCGCGCAGCACCAATCAGCCAACCGGCAGCGCAGGAAAATCGTATCACAGCAGCAATGCACAGGGGCAGACGATGCAGACCGAATCCGCGCAGCAGCGCAGCACCTTTGTGCAGCCGACTGATACACAACGCGGAGCGCCCGGAATGGCAGCTGCTCCAAATGCAATGCCGAACAATTCTGTTTTGCCGTCTGCCACTCCGCGCAGCCCGGCACAGCCTGTCGGCAGCGCAGGAATGCCAAACCATCCGAACTGTAGCCAGGTACGAAATACGCAAGCAGAATCCGTTCAGCAGCGCAGTACCTTTGTGCAAGCTCCAAACATGGCAGGCGCGCAGCCAGCAGCAGATCATCCGGCTTCGCCTGCTTCTCCGCGGTTCGGCATGGCAGGAAATCCGTCTGTGCCGCACAGCAGCACACCGCCAATTCCCGCACAAAACGGTGTGGCAGGAAAACAGCCAGCTTCCAATTTGGCAGAAGGCCCCCGTTCCACATCGGTCCGCGATACCGCAGGAACTGGTGCGCGGCCGCAGCAACCGGGCAGTCCGCAGAATACGCCAGCGCCCGGTACGGCAGGAACGCAGCGCACGTCCATCGGCGGACGCCATACCCAGCCTGTGCAGCAGACGACGCGCGTTTCCGCAAATGGGAATACCCAGATCACACAGCAGAACCATGTGTCCGCGCAGCAGACCGGCGGCACGGTGCAGCCGTCCAGCGGAGTCCGTATGGATGGCCGCTCCACAAATCGGGAGCATCCCGCACCCGCAGCGCCGGTATCCCCGGCAGCGCCGTCTTCCAACCGCGAAGCTGGTACGCCTCCGCGCTCGACCGCGCGGCCTGATGCGGCACGTCCGGCAGAACAGCACGCTTCGCAGCGCCCAATCCCCGCGCAAAACGGCAGTGCAGAAAAGCCACCGCAAACTGTTGCGCATACGTCTCCCGCTTCTTCCGAACGGCAGAGCAGGAAACCGGCTGCCCCAGCTGCTATGGGCAGCATGACTGCGCCGGCTCCGGTATCGCAGGAATCGCGCGGGCCGCAAAGAAGCCCTGCAGCAGAATCCTCCGCCAAGCGTCCGGTACCGCAGGAACGCAAGGCCGGCGCACAGTCGGAGCCGCAGAAGAAGGAGCAGACGCTCTACCATCGCCCCGGTGCCGCAGGAATCGCGCCCACGGCAGTTGGGATCAACACGGAAGCAGCATCGGCGGCGCAGAAGCCCGCTGCGGAAAAGGCGGCAAAGAAACCGTTCGTTCCGCTGACCGGCAGAACCCCGGAATCCATTCCGTCACATCTCGATCTGCATGAAGCCTCGCAGAAGACGACGAAGCGCCCGCAAAAGAACACGCAGGAGGTGGCATCAGATGAATGACCAGAACCGCCGCTCCGCTGCGGAGGTCATGGCGAATGCGGCACGCGTGGTCAAGGCAGCTGTCAACATCGTGCGGGCGGCAATCGCAGGAGGGCTTCACGGCGCGGCTGCCGCCGCTGCGAAGGAGCTTTTGCCAACGATCATCAAGTTTGCCGTCGGCGTTCTCATTGCCATCATCGTGATACCCATGTTTGTGATCTCCGCTATGCCAAATATGTTTTTCGGCTACGAAACGTCCGAAAAGGACCCGCAGATCACCATGCGGGAGCAGGCGCTTTCCATCGGCGGCGCATATCTATCGTTGGAGGACTTTGAAAAGACGCAGCAGGACGCCATCATCACCGGCGAAGCTGCCGCGTATGAGAATCAGGGCGTCACGATTGATGAGATCCGGGTGTCCAGCAAGTTCGATGAAGAAGATCTCTGCTGGTACATCGCCATCAATTCCGTTGCCCACAAGCAGGACTTGTCAGAAATGAAGCCGGAGGAGCTACAGTCGCTTTTAATTTCAAACCTCAGACACACGACGCGGCTGGAATCCTCCGGCGACCAGACTGTCCTCCGTATTATCTTCCAGCCACTCGATAAAGACAAGCTCATGGATGATCTGGGGTTCGATGAGGATGCAAAAACGTGGGCAGGCGCACTGTTTGAGACGATCTATGAGAGCGACGCGCTGGGTAAATACAAAGATAAATTTGAAGCCTATAAGCCCAGCTATGCGGGCGATACCGGCTATACCGGCCCGGCAGAATCCGCCCCTGGCGGCAGTGGTGGCGGAGGCGGCGCGGAGAGCGGCGGCAGCGCCGACAATACCATCGACATCTCCGGCTTTACGAATCCGCGCACAAAAAACAACCATGATCTCGCCGCCTATGCGATACAGGCGTGGGAACACGGTTGGGGGTATGTGTGGGGGACGTTCGGGAATGTCCTGACGGAATCCATGCTCCAATACAAGCTGGAGCAGTACCCGGACATCGGCGCGTCGGAAGCATTTATCCGCGAACACTGGCTCGGCAGGCGTACAACAGACTGTGTTGGCTTGCTGAAGGGTTATGGATGGCTGAACCCTGATACGCTGACCATTGACTACAACACAAACGGGATGCCGGACTACAATGCCGACCGGATGTATGCGTCTGCCAAGGAAAACGGCACCGAGTACGGCGGTATGGACACGATGCCCGATATTGTCGGTCTTGGTCTTTGGAAGCAGGGACACTGGGGCGTCTACGTCGGGAACGGCTATGCCATTGAAGCGATGGGAACCCAGTACGGCGTGGTGCGCACAAAGGTCGAGGGGCGCGGCTGGCAGGGCTGGTGCAAGATCCCATACATACAATATGACGACTAAAGGAGGGGCCTATGAAGGTCAGAAAATTCCGCATTCTCCGCCTGCGGCACCATGTCAGCATGGTCGAGCTTGGCCGGGCCTGCGGCGTATCCGCGCAGCGGATCAGCGAACTGGAGCTGAGCGAAAACAAACCGTCGGCGGAGACTGTACAGAAAATCCAGAGCGGCTTTGAAGCGATCATCGCCCAGCGCGGTGAAAAACTCGATACATTGCAGCAAGAGTATATCGCCTGCAAAAACAGTCTGATGGAGCGTGTGGGAGAATACGAATATGAGCTATGAAACCTACCATATCCCCGTAAATTTTACGGACGCGGGCAAGCTGTTCGGTGTATTTGAGATCCGCAATGCGGTCGAAACCGTGCTGCTGTGCATCCCTATCCTCTTTCTCTGTCTGGCGCTGCTGCCGCTGACGCTTATGCCGAAGATCATCGTCACGATGACGATCCTCGTTCCCATGGGCGGTTTTGCGCTCATTGGCATCGGAGGTGACAGCCTCACCAGATGGCTCAAGGCGTGGATAAACTGGCGCAAGCACCGGCGCATGATCTTTTATCGCGGGGAGGTACATTCGACATGAGCATGAAAGACGCCATTTTCGGCACAACCGCGCCGACCAGTCACGGCGGCGCGACCTATCGTGACAGCATCCAGGCATGGCTGCCGGTCAAGAATATCATTGACGGCGTGGTCATCACGAAGGATAACCGGTTTATCAAAATCCTTGAGGTGCTGCCGGTCAATTTTTATCTAAAATCCCCGTCCGATCAGCAGAATATCATTACATCCTACGCCGCATATTTGAAGATCGCGCCGGACAGCATGAGCTGCGAGGTGCGCACACTCCCGCCGGACACGAGCGAGTATGTGGAGCAGATGCGGCAGTTCCAGAAAACCGAGGAAAGCGAAAACTGCCGTGCAGAGATCGAGGACAATATTGAAAAGATCGGTCTCGGTATCGCCAGCGAGTCCATCCGGCATCGCTTCTTTCTCGTGTTCCAGTACGAAGCCAAGATGCGCGCCAAGCGCAACGCCGTCAAGGGCATCATCCAGCGCCTGAACGAAGAGGCGGACACAGCGCGGCGGTATCTGGATATTTGTGAATTAGAGGTCTTAGAGCCGCGCTACACAGATGACTTCGTGCTGAAGCTCCTGTATGAGCTCATCAACAAAGGCACCAGTCTGCGCGTCAAACTCCCGGAAGGTGTGTTTGACATGACCACGGAGGTGCATGGGGTATATGGAGAATAAAACGAGGAACGGATTCGTCCGTTCCTCAAAATATCACCATGCAGGCTTGCCCGTTGCAATCAGACTGTCCAAGTCCATATACGCATTTTCAATCGCTTCGACATGATACAGGTCGTACATCTTATAAACAAAATCGGTAAGCCCTTTTTCATCCAATGTTTTCAGCACGGCCCCAGCTGTCGTGTTCTTATGCTGGGCATAGCTTTCCAGCAAATATGTGAAAAAACGAAACTCTTTACTCAATTTCATCCCCCCGTAAATACAGAGAATTTCGCGGATCACCGGTAGCTTGCTCCGACTCCCATAAATCAAAAATCGCAAGCGGACTGAAATGCCAGAGCCGCAGAGCATTATCTGATAGCATTTCGTGTGTTTTGGAATCCAGAAACAGCCGAAGCGCGTCCATGTCGGATATATTGCGGCTTTTTGAAATCAGCCCCGCCACTTCTGAATCAATGTTCTGAAGGATCGGCGGTAACGTTCTGTTATTCATAGGTGTTTCCTCTTACATAATGCAGCATGGATAAACCCTTCCATGTCAAAAACGCATACTGGTCAGCCAGCTTCTGCGGCTTCAAAAGAATTAAGGCTGTTTCTTCGTTTATAATTCCGGCCATATAATCGCTGATGACCGGCATCGTGTTATCGTTGGCAACAGGTCCAATCACAACATCATATTTCTCGCCGCTGTAAACACTTTTGCGATTATCTGTCACATATCTGAGCCAGTCCCCATCTGCGGATGGAAAACGCAGCACGGAGAGCGCAGCTGCCTTCGTATCGTCAAATTCATAGACCGATACAGTTGGGATGCCTTTGCCGCGGCGAAGTGCTTGCAGCTTTGCCCACCGGATGGCCTGATCCTCACTGGAGGTCGTGTAGAACCCTGCGCCAAAATCCAGCGCACGGTTGGAAACGATGATTTGTGGCTCTGTAACCACTATATTGCTTCCGTGATAAAGAATCATAACGCCCACCTCTTTTTGCTTCTGATTCTATTATATCCAAAACCCAAATAATTTCAAGGAGTGTGATCCACTTGAAAAAGAACCGCAAGAACAAAACCGCCCCGCCGCCCGGCTTGCCGCCGGAGGAGAAGCCGCCAGTCAAGGAGCAGCCGAAGAAGCAGCCGTTTCTCAAGCGTCTGCTGTTCGGCGAGGAAACGCCGGACCTGAGCGAGCTGGAAGCCGGCTCCACGACAATTTTGGATATTCTCTCGCCTACGAGCGTGGACACCAAAAGCCGGGACTACATTGTAGTGGACGGCATTTTTCATGCCTATCTTTACATCGCGGGCTACGGCTATTCCACGACCGTCGGCGCAAGCTGGCTGGCCCCGCTGGTCGAGGCCGGCGAGGGCGTCAGCATTTCGTTCCACTTTGACAAGCAATCCAAAGAAAAAATCCTGGCGAAGATCTCGCAGCAGACCATGATGAACCGCAGCCGGATGCGCGACGTTGCAGACACCCGGCAGGACTTCGAGGAGCTGGACAGCGCCATCGCGTCCGGTATGTACCTCAAGGACGTAATGAACCGGCAGGGCGAGGATTTTTATTATATGCACACGCTCATTGAGGTCACGGCCGGTGATCCGGAGACGCTGGAGCATCGTGTCACGGCAGTTGAAAAGCTGTGCGTCTCCGTGGACATGATCGCCCGCCGCTGCGAATATAAGCAGGAGCAGGCATTTTTGTCCATGCTGCCAATTCTCTACCTCGACCCGGACATTGAACGCAAATCGCGCCGCAATGCGCTTACCAGCGGCGTGGCGGCAGCGTTCCCGTTCGCCTCCTATGAGCTGTCTGACCGCAACGGCATCTTTCTCGGTCTCAATATGTACAACCGTTCGCCGGTCTTTCTGAACCCCTATGACGACTATAAATATACGAACGGCAACATCTGGATCGGCGGCTCGTCCGGTGCAGGCAAAACGTTCACGCTTCAATGTGTCGGTGGACGTCTGCGGCAGCAGGGCAAGCGTGTCATTTACATTATCCCGAAGAAGGGCCATGAGTTTCGTCCGCGCTGCGAACAGCTCGGCGGTCTGTATCTGAGAATGTCTCCATCCTCGCCGGACTGCCCGAATATCATGGCGATCCGCAGAAAATCGCTCGACACCTACGCGGGCCTCAAAGGGCTTGCCTCCCGCGACGATTCCGTGCTGGCGGATAAAATTTCGCGGCTTATCATCTGGTACAGCCTGCAAAAACGCGACCTCAGCGACGAAGACCGGAACTATCTGGACACGTCGCTGGTCGAGTGCTACCGGCGGTATGGCATCACATTTGACAATGCTTCCGTGCTGAACGAAGACGGGAATTTCTGCGAAATGCCCGTTCTGGCGGACTGGTACGACGTGCTGCAGGAAAGCACGGATACGCGGCATCTTGCCGTCGTGCTGGCACGCTATGTGACCGGCTCGGCCTCCGCGATGGGCAGCCGGAATGAAATTGACCTTGATAACAAATACATCGTCATTGACACGTCGGGTATGCCCGACGATCTGCTTTTGCCCGGTATCTTCTGGGCGACGGACATTGCAAATGACCTCATCTCCGGTGCCGGTGGGCAGCTCTCCGCGCTGATCTCAGACGAGCTCTGGTCGCTGGTCGGCGCAAACTCCAATCCGCTGGCGGCAGGCTACATTCAGGAGATGGTCAAGACCATCCGCGGCCTCGGCGGTATCGCTATTACGTCCACGCAGGGTATGCAGGATCTGTTCTCGCTGGATAACGGCAAATATGGCAAAGGCATTCTGGATTCCAGCCGCATCAAGATCGTCATGCAGATGGAAGAACAGGAAGCACGGCTGATTCAGAATGTCCTGAATTTATCCGAGGAAGAAGTCCGTCAGATAACGCGGTTCCGCCGCGGCGAGGGGCTTTTGTGCATTGGATATAACCATGTGCCGATCGCGTTCTATGCGACACAAAAAGAATACGACGCGATCACCACATCGCCAACAGATTTGCTGAACAGGAATATAAAAAATGAAACCGTTTGACCAAAAGGCCCGACGGTTTCAGATTATTACGAAAAATGCGCAGTTGTCGTTTTCTGTGCAAAGCGGTCTTTGGGGTTTGTCTGAGTATGTGGGACTACGCCGAAAACGCAGGACGGATACTCTGCTTGATTCCCGTCACAGCTTCCAGCTGTTTCGCCCATGTCACTCTTGTTACTTCTTCGACAAAAGCCTTTTCCTTGGCAGAAGCCGAATAGTATCGGATACCAAATTGCTGGCAAACATCGAAAAGCAAGTCTGTGTACGCAATATCTTCCTGCGTAGGCATGGAAAAGTAGCCGCCTGCCTGCGACGCCAATTCGTCGATCACATATTGTGCATTGTTCTTTTTATCCATGTTCCTGTTCCTCCTCTACCAAGTATTTTGAGAACAGCAGCCAAGCATCCTCATCTGCAAGCATAAACCGTTTCGGTCCTCCGCTCACTGCGCTGGGGATACGCTTGGCACCGAAATCTTCCGCATAATGTTTGGCTAATTCATCTGTTTTTGCGTCAAATACCACATCTCCGCGGCACCCATTGTCAATGGAGAATTTAATGCCGAATGCGATCAAAGCCGCACCTATCCCGCAATACTTTCGTTCCGCTTTCTTAGTAAGAACGGGGTTGCTTGCTGGTGCGCTCTCCGCGTAAAGAATGTAAACGTATGCTTTGCGACCGGAGATTTGATATGCCGCCAATGCCACTAATTCTCCATCGTCAGTTTTCATCGCGTATTTTTCAACAGTTGGGTCTGCCAAAAATGGAGAGTTCCAATTTGTTTGCCATAGCGGATAATCGTGTGTTGCAGAAATATCTGTCGGTGAAGCTGTGCCGATGTGAACTTGAATAGACGAATTATCGGAGCAGCGAACAATATGGGGGACAAAAATCATAGCGGCATCGCTCCTTTTTCAGCCATACAGCAGTACCTCATCTTTCTGAATACTGGACAGGAATCGCTCACTCAGGCTGCCAGTCGGGATCAAATCGACCGGCACACCC
>OHBD01000726.1_pt1 | contig 17797 bp, 18 predicted proteins | sample 1577291 | NCBI WGS metagenome assembly OHBD01 (sample SAMEA3879572, study PRJEB24766) | human gut metagenome | biome: human-associated habitat; feature: feces | place: USA | collected 1985/1987
CACGGATGTCGGCACGGTTGCCGGACTCTTAGGACACAGCCAGCCATCGACCACGTTGGATATCTACACCCACGCGTTCGATAAGAACAAGAAAGCTGCCAGCCAGATCATGCAGAGCAGCTTGGAGATCTGAGCTCGCTGCCGAAAAGCTTTATCCGGTTGCGCTACGCAGTAAAAGCAGATAATTGGAACAATTCTATATAAAAATGCCGTGAAATCATACGATTTCACGGCATTTTGGTACGCCCAACAGGATTCGAACGTCCGACCTACAGAGTCGGAGTTTTCAGGCATCAACGGATAAAATGCTGTGTTTTCAAGGAATGTTCAGCTTTCGGCGAAAACGTCCGTTTTTTCTGAATTGTTGCGGAACCATTGAAAACACTGGACAAACCGGCTTTTTCGGTTTTACAGGTGATAGTAGTCAAATCGTAGTCATGCAACTGCCCGTGGAAGAAAAACTGTTTCAGGAGTGAATCACATGATGCGCAGCTTCTACAAAGCATGAAAAGTGATCTGCGTACAGCTGTAGAGGATAGCCGTCTGGCTTCTCATCTGTATGCGAGGCGGTCGCTATTTGACAAAAAGGGCTGTATTCGATACAATAAACGTAAAAAAGAACGCGCAGGAAAAAGGAGGTCGACCGATGAACTTATGGCACGATATCAGCCCAGAGCGGATGCAGCCGGAGGATTTTCTGGTGGTGATCGAAATTGAAAAGGGCTCAAAAAACAAATATGAGCTGGACAAGCAGACCGGTGCGCTGCGGTTGGACCGGATCCTCTACACCTCGACGCACTACCCGGCCAATTACGGCTTTATCCCGCGCACCTATGCCGATGACGGAGATCCGCTGGACGTGCTGGTTTTGTGCAGCGAGCCAATTCGCCCGATGAGCTTGGTGCGGGTCTATCCGGTCGGATATTTTACCATGCGCGACAACGGTACGATGGACGACAAAATTCTCGCGATCCCGTTTGGCGATCCGATGTTCAACGGATATTCTGCCCTGTCCGATCTGCCGGCGCATGTCTCCAATGAGATTAGTCATTTTTTCAGCGTCTACAAGCACCTGGAGCCGGATACCAACGCGGAGGTCGACAGCGTCCACGGAAGAGAGGAGGCCATCACGGTGATCATGGAGGCCTTTGCTGCCTACCGGCGAAAATTCAATCAATAGAAAGAAAAAGGTTCCTGAATCTTAGGATAGCAGGAACCTTTTTTCTGGATCTGCCTTGCCAGAATCGCGGTTGTATGGTAAGCTCGAATTGTAAAAGAGGTGAAATAGAAGCGCAGAAAAGGAGGCAGTATCATGTTTTGTCCAAAGTGCGGAAAAGAACTCCGGGAATATGAGCGCAGCTGTCCGTATTGCGGCGCTGCCGCAGCCCATGGAAACGGCAAACGGCACAGAATCAAGCCGACGGAGTTGTTTTCCATTGCAGTCGGTACGTTGGCGCTGATCGTGGCCTGCACGGTACTTGTATATCAGCTCGCACAGCGGAAGAAAGACGCTCAGATGAGGACACTGACGGCAAGCAGCCGGGCAGCGGCAGCGGTGGCTCCGGCAGAGCCGTTGGCGCGGCCACAGTTTCTCCGTTTTACGGCCGCTGACGTGCAGACGGCTGCAGCCGTGCCGGACTACAGTGTATCCGGGGACTTGCATGAGATCACAAATCTGGAATGGATGGAGCGGAACGGGCTTTCCGACACGGCCAAAGCCATCCTTGCGCAGAATTTGTTTGTGGTCGAGCCGGATTTTTATTCCGAGTTTTTCGGCCGCTATGAATGGAATCGCTATCTGCAGATCCCGAATTTTGTAACGGTAGATTCCATGATGCATACCTATCACCTGTATTTCAGCCTGCTTCTGAACCGGACGGAAAAGCAGCAGCTTGCCGCGCAGCTGCAAACGCTGAGCAGAGACATGCTGCGCGCATCTGCCGCACGGCTGGACGCACTGACCGGAACAGCGTGGGAGAATGCGGCAAAGCACAGCACAGTGTATTTCGCGGTGGGTGCTGCGCTCCAGGATCCGAAGATTCAGGTGCCAGAGCAGGTGAAGGATGTTGCTGCGCAGGAGTTGTCTGCCATTTATGCAGCAGAGGGTATTGCCCCGTGTGCTGTAACGGAAGATCTTCTGGATTATTCCCAGTTCAAGCCGCGCGGCTACTATGAAGGCGACGAGACGCTGGAGGCGTATTTCCGCGCGATGATGTGGTACGGGCAGATCAATTTCACGCAGAAGAAGGAGGATATGAACCGCACGGCGCTGCTGATCACACTGGCGCTGCACGACACAGCGTCGGACAGCTGGGAAAAGCTCTACACCGTGACCTCATTCTTTGCGGGTGTCAGCGACGATCTTGGCTATTATGAGTATCTGCCGGCAATCGAGGCTGCCTACGGCACCATTCCAGACACGGAACTGCTGCGCTCGGATGAGACTGCCTATCAACACTATACTGAACAGATCAGGACGCTTGCCGCGCCGCAGATCAACTCCATCCCGGTGATCGACCCGGAGGGAACCGTCGATCTGGCACAGGCAGGAAAGGGCTTCCGCTTCATGGGGCAGCGTTTTACGCTGGACGCCGCCGTGATGCAGCAGTTGGTGTTCAACAAGGTCCGGGAAAACGCACAGGGAGAACGGCGGATGCTGCCGGATGTGTTGGATATGCCGGCGGCCCTCGGCTCTGAGACGGCGCTGTCCATTCTGACGCAGCAGGGCGATACGGCTTACGCACGCTACCCGGAGCAGATGCAGATGCTCCGAAAAGCAGTAAAGGAAGCGCCGGAGGAATTGTGGTCGGCGAGTCTCTATGCAGGCTGGCTGTACACGCTCAATCCTCTTCTGGTGGAAAAGGGTGCCGGATACCCGTCGTTCATGACGACGGAGCAGTGGAAAAAGAAGGCGCTGGAAACCTATGCGGGCAGCTTTACCGAGCTCAAGCACGACACGGTACTCTATGGCAAGCAGGTGATGGCGGAGATGGGCGGCGGCCCTCCGGAGGAGCTGGATGACCGCGGCTATGTGGAACCGGAGACGGAGGTCTATCGCCGGTTCGCGGAGCTGGCAGAGCAGACGGCAGCCGGGCTTCAGGTATATGGAATTCTGGATCCTGCCGACCGCGAAAATCTGACACGCCTTGCTTCGCTCGCACGGAGCCTTGAGACGATCAGCCGGAAGGAGCTGCGGAATGAGCGGCTGTCGGATGAGGAGTATGACCTCATCCGGGAATACGGCGGCACGCTGGAGCATCTCTGGATCGAAGCTGTCAAAGACCGGACAGATGCGGAGTATCTCGACGCACGGGAGATCCCGGCGTCTCTGGTGACGGATATCGCAACGGATCCGAACGGAACGGTCTTACAGGCTGCGAACGGCCGCCCGGCGCAGATCTATGTGATCGTGCCGGTGGATGGGGCGCTCCGCATTGCCTCCGGCGTCGTCTATAACTTCTATCAGTTCCGTCAGCCGCTGTCGGCGCGTCTGACGGATAGTGAATGGCGGCAGATGATCGGCGAATGGATGTCGCCGGACGGGCGCTTCCATCAGGATGAAACGCCGGAGAAGCCGTGGTGGACGCAAAGCTATTGGGTACAAGGGTGAGAAAATGGCTCCTGCTTCCGGTACTGGCGGCTGTCTGCGGCGCAGGCCTGCTCCTCTGGCGGCTGGGCTGTTTCCTGCCGCGCTGGATCGTCTGGCAGGAGGCAGACTGTTTCTGTACGGCGGAGGAAGGCCCGGAGCAGCTCAGTCTGCACAGAAAAACGCTTCGTGCAGTCTCTGACGGAAGTGAGATCTGGCGCTCGGCGGCAGGACAGAAGGTGCAGAGCCTGCTCTGGTGCGATATCGACCATGACGGAGCGCCGGAGCTGCTGCTGCTCGTCTGGCGATGGGGGCGGTTCGGAAAAAGCCGGCCGTTCTGGAAAACCGAACCGGACTGGGGCTGGTCGCAGCATATTGATATTTACGACTGGACGGGAAAGAACTTTCGCCCGGCCTGGATGGCCTCGGATATCGGTCTGGATGCCGCCACATGGCAGTTTGACGAACAGCAGCGGCTTGTCATCACCGAACGGAGCGGACGGGAAAGCGCATGGGACTGGATCAGCTGGGGGCTTGTCAGAATTGCATAACGGCATTGGGGCAGAACAGGAGGAATGAACAATGGGGAAAATCACCATCCAGAATTATACATGCAAGAACCCGATCACGATGATCGGTTTTGAGGCGGGGATCTGCTGGGGTGCGGATACTGCAGACGAAAAGAAGAACTATCGCAGAGGGCTGGACTGTCTGGAGAGCGGGCATGGAAGAACGTTTGAGTTTCCGGATGTCTATCTGACGCTGGAGGGATATTCAGCAAGGGTGATCCGGGAGTGGTACACGCACATCGGCGGCCAGCCGACGCGGCTGCAGGCCAGCACGCGCTATATCAACTATGAGCATGGCTTTGACTATGTGACGCCGGCCAGCATTGCGGAGCGTTCGGCCGCAAAGGCGGTCTACGATGAACTGATGGCGGAAATTCAGAAGCATCTTGCCCGGCTGGACGAGCTCGGCGTCCCGCGCGAGGATTCCGCGATGGGGCTGCCGCTCGGCATGGAGACGAGGATCGTCTGCAAGCACAACCTGCGGAATCTCATGGATATGTCGCGCCAGAGGATGTGCAGCCGTGCATATCACGAATACCGCGCACTGTTCAGCGACCTCTGTCGGGAGCTGAGCGGTTACTCGGAGGAGTGGGACTACACAGTCAGCCATTACTTCATGCCAAAGTGCAGAGCCATCGGTTTTTGCCCGGAGAAGCATTCCTGCGGCAGAATGCCGCCCAGAGAATAGAGCGGAAATACCACACGGGAGAGAATCTGATTGCGATTCTCTCCCGTGTGGTATCCGCAGCTTATGGCTCCGACGCAAGCTCTGCTTGACAAATTGGAGCTTCTATTACAGGACACAGATTTCATCCGTAATCTCCTGTACTGTCTGATTGCCTGCTTCAATCTTTATGGCATCAAGTGCCTGATACGTATGGATTCTTGCTACGCTTCGGTCTACAGAATCGGCAGCCCGAAGCCCTTGTATGATATCAGAAGATAACCGGCGTCCCCGATCACTTATTATGCGCCGGTCAGCAGCTTGTTCAGCGGGTTTCTTTCCGGGTGTTTTTCCTCGGCCAGAATGTCATATAAATACCTGTTATCCAGAATCATATCATCCCGGATATCCTGTCAAAGCGGCATCGGTGTCCGGGCGATCAGAATGACCGCCAGAATCGCGCCCACAAATGCCGCAACCCCTACGACTGCCAACACCTTTTTGTCGAGCTTCTTCTTCGCTGCCTTGCAGATCAGCGCGGCGCAAGCCATGCAGACAGCCGCAGCCACAAGTGCAATGCCCAGCGTTTCCCATAGCCAAGATAGTTCATGTAGGATTTTCATGCGATCATCATCTCCTGTTCGTTAAACTGGAATTTGTCTATTCGTTTGTTTCTCTATAAACTGTCATTCCGAGTATTTTGATTTCGAACCCGTCAATATATGGTTTTACACCATCTACTTCCGGTGAAAGTTGGTGTATTTTTGTAACTTCATACACTAATGCTTTATACCTTACACTTCCGCCGTCTTTTAAGTTCATACGAACAGGGGTTAATAGGATTACTAAAACAACTATAATTGCAATTACCACAAAGAATTTCTTTTTCATACAATCACACTCCTTTGCCAAATTCCGATTTGTCTGTCCCTTAAAGTCCAAGTCCATCAACCCATGCCGCAAGCTCCTGATGCCCGACGCTGCCCTTGAAGACCTTGCCGTCCATCAGCTTTGCTCCTTTGCAGCTCGGCATAGGGCGTCCAATCCTTTCGAAGGGGACGCGAGAGCGTGTTCTTCGAAGTTGGCGGCGAGCACTGCATGTCGTTGCGCTCCTTTCGCTTCTGAGTTTGCAGCTTGCATACCGTTTCCCTTTCAATTATAGGGGACAGCGGCGGAAAAAGCAATCACAGAGACACTGAAACATGTCAGCATGATTTGATAAAAGGCAAGCTGCCGCCTATTCCGAGCGGCAGCAGATTTTTTTCTGCTTGGGTTCCGTATTAAAAACCAACGGCAGTCTGCGCGTTGACGGAATGCTGCTTTCAAAACAGGGGGAAGACGGCCGCAGATTCCTGCTGGATAAAAGCTGGACTGGCGGCAACAAGCAGATTACAGACAGACATCTTTTGAAAAACTGGCAAGTTGTCGTACAAATTGCACTTTTAACAGAAAAGAAAGCGGGGCAAGGACCCCTGCTGGTAAGACAGTAAAATTAAAATTCTTGGAACAGGCATGATCTCGGTCATGCCTGTTCCGCTTTTAGCAGCTCATCCACGGGAATGTATCCAGACACATGCTGCTTGTCCTCGAGCAGGGATTCAAGGAACGGGTAGGCTTTGCCGTAGCAGCCGGGAGCGGAAGCCTGTTTTTGGCTGTTTTGTGCGCAGCGATTGCAGGCGGCTTGATTGGGCTGATCCAGGCGTTCCTTTCCATCTCCAGAAAAAAGCAACATGATGGCGACCGGGTTTAAGAGCGAAGGTCGGGCACATGCCGTTTAGAGAGCAGGAGAAATCAGATTCTGCCCCTGAAACCAGAGAATCATGCTCTGGAGCGTTTCTCTGAGTGGGCGTGCGTGGTAGCCAAGCATGGCAGTTGCTTTTGCATTTGAAAAACGCCCGTTGGAGCGGAGCACGGCGATGGCATAGGGGGTGAAAAAGGGACGCTCCCCTCGGAGCTGAGCAATCTTCTCAAAAACGGGCGCGGCGCAGCTTGCCAGCGTGGCGGGCACACAGAGCTTAGGTGCTTTTCTGCCAAGCTGGGAGGCTGTCAAGGCAAACATGTCCTGAATGGTCGTGTAATGCCCGGAAAGAATATAGCATTCCCCCGCTTTCCCACGCTCTGCGCAGGCGAGGACGCCGACCGCGACATCCCGCACGTCAACGAAGTCATATCCGCCGTTGACGCCGAGTGGCAACTGACCTCGGCAGAAGGCAAGCAGCATCCGGGTCATATTTCCGCGCGCCAGATCGCCGGGACCGATAATGCCGGATGGCAGAACCACGCTGGCATTCAGACCGTTTTGAGCCGCCTCAAGGACCAGAGCGGTTGCCATGGCCTTACTTTTTCCGTAATCGCCGAGGATCTCGTCCGGCACGAATCGGTCTGGTTCCGTGATCGTTTCCGGTGCGGGCTTCTCCGGGATCGCATGGACGGAGCTGACGTAGATCAGCCGCCCAGCGCCAAATTCCCGGCTCAGATCGACGATGTTCCGCGTACCCTGCACATTGACGCGGTAGATCGCCTCGTCCGGCTTTGAGGCAATGGATACAATGCCTGCACAGTGCAGCACGCAGAAGCTATCTCCGCCTGCGGCAAAAAAGCTGCGCAGGGTATCTTTGTCTGTGAGATCGCCGCAGAACACAGTCACATTTTCCGGAATCGTATAAGCAAGCGGGTCTTTGTCCATGACCAGCGCCAGAACGCGGCAGCTGTGTGCCAGCAGAAGCTGAAGTACGGCTCTTCCGAGAAAGCCGGTGGCGCCGGTGATCAGATAGGTTTGATACATCACACATCCTCCTTTGGTAATCATACAGATGTTGATTATCTTTCACAATTATAGTATAATACAAGCAACCGGAAACACCATAGACAGTTTGCCGAAAGCTGAAAGAACAGCAACATATCCTGCCAAACTGTCGGCTTAATTTGTAAACTTTTTGTGGAGGCGCAATGAAGACGGATGCGAGAGTGAAATACACCAAGATGGTGCTGAAAAAAGCACTGCTGGAGTTGATGCAGCACAAGCCTGTCAACAAAATCACCGTCAAGGAGATTTGCGAACGAGCAGAACTGAACCGCGCGACCTTTTACGCCCATTATTCCGACTGCTTTGACCTGCTGGAGAGCATCGAGGAGGAACTGTTTGGGCAGTTTGAACGATCTATGCAGAGCTATATACACTCGTTTGATATTGCGGGGCTTGTGGGTGGGCTTTACCGGATCGTTCAGGAAAACGAGGCGGTCTGCCGTGTCTTGCTGTTCGGGCGTCGAAGTACGGAGCTGATTCACCGGATGATCGCATATGCGCACGATCTGAGCATTTCCGCGTGGCGAAAGACCCTGAAAAATGCGTCCGCAGACGAGCTGGAAATGCTCTATCTCTGCCTGTCGAACGGACTTCTGAGCGTCGTGTTGGACGGGTATGACCGGTTTGACCAGCAGAGCGTGATCCGGTTCGTCGAGCAGATGTACCGGCAGGCGATCACGCCGTTTCTGACTGAGGTTCCGCCGCGGCTGCGGCACGGTCCGGCGTGAGCGGAGCGTCCGTTTTGCGCCTGGTGGGACGTCCTCCTTGCAATCATGCCCGGTCCTGTGCTATAATCCATAATTGAGATATTGTCTTAATAATAACTGCTGCCAGCATGGAAGTTCACAAACGAATACCAAGCGAGTTGAACGGGAAAGGAGCGTGGCCCTGAGATGAAGCAGGATCAACGTCAAGACGAGATTGTGCCTGTTTTAGCATTCGGGAACCGGGAAAACCACCATCTGCATATCGGCCGGCGAAAGCTGAAGAGCATTTTTGCAATGTTTTTGGGCTTTTGCTTCTGGCAGTTGCTTCGTCTGGTGCTGCCGGAACTGGAGACGCACCCACTCTTCATCTATATTTACGCGATGATCGAGACCCGGGAGTCCTCCAAGAAAACGAAAGAAAACGGGAAAAAGCGTATTTGGGCGACGCTGATCGCCATTGGCGTCGGGATGCCGTTTCTGCTTTTGACGGATCTGCTCCGGAACACAGAGCATATGATGTGGGAAAAGGGCTGGTATGAGATCGTAATTTTGCTGGCCGGAACGCTTGCGGTGCTTTGCGTGGCGGAGTGGGCGAACTGCCGCGATTACTGCGGGCTTTCCGCCTCGATCGCGGTCATTTTGATAATCAGCCATTTTGAGAGCAGTGTCTATCTACGCTCTTTGATGCGGGCCGTACAGACGGTCGTGGGCGTGTCGATCGCGTGGCTGGTCAATGTCAAGCTGTTTCCGTATCCGGCGACGAAGGGAAGTCTCAGTGCATGGCTGCTGCAAAGGCGCGAGCGCCGAAGCACGCTGAGGGCGGAAGCGGAAAATGCGGAGCAGGGCGCCGCTTCGGCGTTGAAGACAGAAAGAGAGGATGGGGACGAATGCGGATACAAGGACTTCAAAAGCTGACGCTGCTGGATTATCCAGGGCGGACGGCCTGTACGGTGTTTTTGTCTGGCTGCAACTTTCGCTGCCCGTTCTGCCATAACGCGCCGCTGCTCACCGCAGCGGACGAAGACGGCATGGACGAAGACGAGCTGCTGGCGTTTTTGAAAAAGCGGCAGGGGCTTCTCGACGGTGTTGCCGTTACCGGCGGAGAGCCGCTTTTGCGCCCGGAGCTTCCTGCTCTGCTGGAAAAGATCAAGGCGCTGGGCTATGCGATCAAGCTGGACACGAACGGCGCGTTCCCGGAGCAGCTGGAGGCAGTTGTGCGTGCAGGGCTGGCAGACTATGTTGCCATGGACGTCAAAAACAGCCCCGTGCGCTACGCACAAACCGTTGGCGCGGTGGAGCTTGACCTTATGCCCATTGATAAAAGCGTCTCATTTTTGCTGCGCGACACCGTAGACTACGAATTTCGGACAACTGCCGTAGCAGAGATTCACGACGATGCCTCGTTTCTAAGCCTTGCAGACTGGCTCGCAGGCGCAAGGCGGTACTATATCCAGCGCTTCCAGCCGCGCGATACGGTCCTGCGGGCAGGCCTCAGCGCTCCATCTGAAATGCAGCTTCATTGCTGGGCGGAGCTGGTACGGCCCAAGATACCCGCTGTGGAGATCCGGGGGATATGAATAACAATATGTTGTTATCGATATTTCAAATAAACACAATATATTGTATAAAACCATTGACAAACCACAAGCTTTCAGGTTAGAATGGGATGCAGCGCAAGGCGCGGCATCCCATTTTGTTTCACACGAAGGCGCACAGAGGAGGATCAGCTATGTACCGGGTAACAAAAAGAGACGGAAGCATCACAGAATTTCACATTGCCAAGATCGGCAATGCCATCACAAGAGCCTTTGAGGCCGTTGGCCGGCAGCAGCATCCGAGCGTGATCGAGCTGCTGGCTCTGCGTGTCACGGCGGAGTTTGAGCCGAAGATCCGGAATGAGCTGATCTCAGTCGAAGATATTCAGGACTGCGTCGAGCGCGTTCTGAGCGAAGCGGGCTATTCGGATGTGGCAAAGGCCTACATTCTCTACCGCAAGCAGCGGGAAAAGCTGCGCAACGTCGGAAGCACCCTGCTCAATTATAAGGAGCTGGTGGACAATTATCTCCGGATCAACGACTGGCGCGTGAAGGAGAATTCCACGGTCACGTATTCCGTCGGCGGCCTGATCCTGTCCAACTCCGGCGCGATCACGGCGAATTACTGGCTGAGCGAAATTTATGACGCGGAGATCGCACAGGCGCATCGGAATGCAGAGCTGCACCTGCACGACCTCAGCATGCTCACCGGCTACTGTGCTGGATGGAGCCTCAGGCAGCTCATCCAGGAGGGGCTTGGCGGCGTACCGGGAAAGATCAGTTCCTCTCCGGCGTCCCACCTTTCCACGCTCTGCAACCAGATGGTGAACTTCCTCGGCATCATGCAGAACGAATGGGCGGGCGCGCAGGCGTTCTCCTCGTTCGACACCTATCTCGCGCCGTTCGTGCGCGTGGACAAGCTCTCCCAGAAGGAAGTCAAGCAGTGCATCCAGTCGTTCATTTTCGGCGTGAACACGCCGTCCCGCTGGGGCACGCAGGCGCCGTTCTCCAACATCACGCTCGACTGGGTCGTCCCGGACGATCTGGCTGAGCTGCCCGCCATTGTCGGCGGCAAGGAGATGCCCTTCAAGTACAAGGACTGCAAAAAAGAGATGGACATGGTCAACAAGGCCTTCATCGAGGTCATGATCGAGGGCGACGCCAACGGCCGCGGCTTCCAGTACCCCATCCCCACCTACTCCATCACAAAGGACTTCGACTGGTCGGAAACGGAGAACAACCGCCTTCTCTTCGAGATGACCGCAAAATACGGCACGCCCTATTTCTCCAACTACGTCAACAGCGATATGCAGCCCAGTGACATCCGCTCCATGTGCTGCCGCCTGCGTCTGGACCTGCGCGAGCTGCGCAAGAAGTCCGGCGGCTTCTTCGGAAGCGGCGAGTCCACCGGCTCTGTCGGCGTCGTGACGATCAATATGCCGAAAATTGCCTATCTCTCCGCCACGCCGGAGGAATTCTACAAGCGGCTGGATCATCTGATGGACATCTCCGCGCGCTCCCTGAAGATCAAGCGCGACGTCATCACGCGCCTGCTGAACGAGGGGCTCTATCCCTACACGAAGCGCTATCTCGGCACCTTTGAAAATCACTTCTCCACCATCGGCCTGATCGGCATGAACGAGGTCGGCCTCAACGCCAAGTGGCTGCGCAAGGACATGACGCACCCCGAAACGCAGCAATTCACCGTGGACGTGCTGAACCATATGCGCGAGCGCCTGTCCGACTATCAGGAGCAGTACGGCGATCTGTACAATCTGGAAGCCACGCCCGCCGAGTCCACGACCTACCGTCTGGCCAAGCACGACAAGAAGGACTTCCCCGACATCATCACGGCGGCAAAGGAGGGCGAAACGCCCTACTACACCAACTCCTCCCACCTGCCCGTGGGCTACACGGAAGACATTTTCTCCGCACTGGACATTCAGGATAAACTCCAGACGCTCTACACCTCCGGCACGGTGTTCCACGCCTTCCTCGGAGAAAAGCTGCCGGACTGGAAGGCCGCGGCAAATCTGGTGCGCAAGATCGCTGAGAACTACCGCCTGCCCTATTATACGCTCTCTCCCACCTATTCCGTCTGCGCCGAACACGGCTATCTCTCCGGAGAGCAGAAGGTCTGCCCGATCTGCGGCAAGCCGACCGAGGTCTACAGCCGCATCACCGGCTACTACCGTCCCGTGCAGAACTGGAACGACGGCAAGGCGCAGGAATACAAGGACCGCAAGGTCTACGACATCACCGGCTCCCTGCACAGGCACTTCGGCGAGGATGCGCCCGCGCAGCAGTCCGCACCGGCGGCGGAGCAGCCGGAGGCGAAGTCCGGCCGCCTGCTTCTGTTCACCACGAAAACCTGCCCCAAGTGTGTCATGGCGAAGAAATTCCTTGCCGATGCCGGGATCGTCTATGACCTGTGCGTCGTGGACGACGACCCGGACACCGCGCGCAGATACGGCGTGCGGCAGGCGCCGACGCTTCTGGTGCTGGACGGCGAAACCGAGGTACAGCGCGTCGAGAACCCCTCCAACATCCGCGCCTTTGCGGAAAAGCAGACTGTGAGGCTGTAGTATGCACGATATTGTCGTCATCGGCGCAGGCCCTGCGGGGCTGACCGCCGCCATCTACGCCCGCCGCGCCGGAAAAACGGTGCTGGTTCTGGAAAAGGACACCTTCGGCGGGCAGGTCACTTTCTCGCCCAAGCTGGAAAACTATCCCGGCTTTGAATCCATCAGCGGCAACGAGCTTGCCCAGCGGATGCTGGAACAGGCCATGGCGCTGGGCGCGGACATCGACATGGACACCGTCACCGGCGTCACAGACGGAGCGGTCAAGACCGTCACCGGTGAAAACGGCAGTTATCCCTGTCGGGCGGTTGTCATCGCCGCGGGCGCGCGGCACCGCCGTCTGGGGCTTCCGGGCGAGGAGCGCTTCATCGGAAACGGCCTCTCCTTCTGTGCAGTCTGCGACGGCGCATTCTACCGCGGCGCACATGTGGCTGTCATCGGCGGCGGGAACACCGCGCTGCAGGAGATCATGCTTCTGAGCGAGCAATGCAGCAGGGTCACAGTCGTGCAGAATCTGCCCACACTGACCGGCGAGGGCGCACTGGCCGACGCCGTGCGGGCGAGGGAAAACGTTGCATGCCTTTATAACACCGTTGTCGCCGCCTACGAGGGTGGCGAGAGCCTCAGCGCGCTGCTGCTGAAAAACACCGCGACCGGCGAGGAGACCCACCTGCCGGTAGACGGCGCATTCCTTGCCATCGGCACCGAACCGGAGAATCAGGCCTTTGCCGCCGTCGCCGGGCTGGACGCCGCGGGCTACATCGCCGCCGACGAACGCTGCCATACCGGAACCCCCGGTGTCTATGTCGCGGGCGACTGCCGCACAAAGCAGTACCGTCAGGTCGCCACCGCCATCGCCGACGGCGCTGCCGCCGCGCTCTCCGCCTGCGCCTATCTGGACGGCCGCGGTACATGATCACTCACACACAAAAACGTCCGCCGGAGCCCCGGCGGACGTTTATTTTTTCACGGGCTTTTTGGCGGAACACGGCGAAAGCCTCCTGCATAAGCTGAAAAGGAACGAAAGTTCCGACTGATCTAAGGAGGAATCATCTTTTGGAATATCAAACGCAACCCATGACCCCGCCGCGGACGCAGGAGTCCGGCAGCGAGGCCTGCACGGATGCGCAGGGCCGTCTGCCCGCCTGCGCGCCGCTGGCGAATCCCTATGTTCCCTTTCAGCAGAACAATCCGCAGACCTATCCCGCCAAGAAGGGCGTCGTCCGCGGAACGCTGTTTCCCGGGCTGGATCTTCCCTTCATGGGTAGGATCAACGAGCACGAGCTATCTGACACGCCGCTGCATGAATTGCAGGCGCTGGGCTTCGCGCTGGTAGAGCTGGGGCAATATCTGGACACCCACCCCGACGACTGCGAGGCGCTGGAGCTGTTCCGCTCCTACGCGGCGCTCTATGAAAAGGGCGCGGCAGAGTATGAAAAGCTCTGCGGCCCGCTGACGCAGCGCTCCATGTCGGAGGGCTGCCAGTATGACTGGCTCAAAGACCCGTGGCCCTGGGATTTCGGCGCAAACGCGGCCTGCAAGGAGGAGTAAGCGATGTTCGTCTATGAAAAGAAGTTACAATACCCGGTGAAAATCGCCAATGTCAATCCCCGGCTCGCCTCCATTATCATCACGCAGTACGGCGGACCGGACGGAGAGTTGGGCGCATCGCTTCGCTACCTGTCCCAGCGCTACTCCATGCCCTTCCCGGACCTCAAGGGGCTGCTTACGGACATTGGTACCGAAGAATCCGGCCCGGCGAACTGTCAACAACGCCCCCGGAGAACGGAGGACCGTTTCCCGGGGGCTTAGAATCCATATTTAATTGTTGGAGAAGTTGTCGAAATAGCCCTGCACCAGAACGATGGGCGTTCCCTTGTCGCCGGAGCCGCTGGTCAGGTCGCACAGGGAGCCGATGAGGTCGGTGAGCTGGCGCGGCGTGGTTCCCTCGGAAACCATGTTGCCGGTCAGGTCGCCGTCCTTGGCGCGGATGCTGTCCGTGATCGCCGTTTCAAGCGCGCTGCCCTCCAGCCCCTTGAAGGCGTTGTCGGCCAGATACTTGAGCTTCAGCTCGTTCGGCGTGCCCACAAGGCCGTCGGTGTAGGCCGGGCTGACACAGGGGTCGGCCAGCTCCCAGATCTTGCCCTGCGGATCCTTGAATGCGCCGTCGCCGTAGACCATGACCTCGATGTGCTTACCGGTCGCCTCCATCAGCCGCTTCTGCGTTTCGCGGACAAAGGCGCCGCAGTCGCGCGGGAAGAGCTTGACCGTGTCCTCATCGGCCTTGTTCGTACCCAGCAGGCCGAAATCCGGGTTGTAGCCGCTGCCGTTCACGGGCGCAGTCAGGATGTCGTCCAGACCGCACACGCGCTCCGCGCCCGCCGCGCGCAGGATGCGCTTCGTCCGCGCGCGGGTGTGGATGTCGCAGACCAGAACATTTTTCGTATAGTTCAGAATGGTTTTCGCCTGATTGGAGAAGATGATCTCCGCCTCGGCGCCCGCCTCGCGGATGACCTGCTCATAGTAGCCGACATAGTCGATGCCGGTGAACTCATGGCGATTTTCGCCGAACTTCTCACGATATTCGGCCAGCGTCAGCGTGTCCGTGTAGGGATCGATGCCGGCCTCATCCAGCTTGTCCAGAGAAACGAGGCAGTTGCCGACTTCGTCGGAGGGATAGCTCAGCATCAGAACGACTTTTTTTGCGCCCAGCGCCACGCCGCGCAGGCAGATGGCAAAGCGGTTGCGCGAGAGGATGGGGAAGATCACGCCCACCGTTTCGCCGCCCAGCTTGGCACGAACGTCGGCGGCCATATCCTGCACGCTTGCGTAATTGCCCTGGCTTCTTGCCACGACGGATTCGGTCACGGCGACGACGTCGCGGTCGCGCAGGGAGAAGCCCTCGCTCTGCGCTGCGTCCAGCACGGCGCGGGTCACGATGGCGGGCAGATCATCGCCCTGACGGATGATGGGGCAGCGGATGCCGCGGGAGATCGTTCCAACTTTTCTTTCCATAATTCTTCGTTCCTTTCTTCTGTTCAGAGAGCCTGTGCAATTTTTCTCGCGACATAAACGCCGCTGGCCGAGGCGTGGGACAGGGAGTGGGTCACGCCGCTGCCGTCGCCGATGATATAGAGGCCTTTATGGAGAGTTTCGAGGTTTTCATCCAGTTCCACTTCCATGTTATAGAACTTGACCTCCACACCGTAGAGCAGCGTGTCGTCGTTGGCCGTACCCGGCGCGATCTTGTCCAGCGCATAGATCATCTCGATGATACCGTCCAGGATCCGCTTGGGCAGGACCAGGCTCAGGTCGCCCGGCGTCGCCGCCAGCGTGGGCGTGACCAACCCCTCCTCGATGCGCTTGACCGTGCTTCTGCGGCCGCGGATCAGATCGCCGAAGCGCTGCACGATCACGCCGCCGCCGAGCATATTTGACAGGCGCGCAATGCTCTCGCCGTAGCCGTTGCTGTCCTTGAAGGGCTCGGAGAAGTGCTTGGCGACCAGCAGCGCGAAGTTCGTATTCTCCGTCTGCAACTCCTTGCCCTCGTAGCTGTGGCCGTTGACGGTGACGATGCCGTTCGTGTTCTCGTTGACCACCATGCCGTTCGGGTTCATGCAGAAGGTGCGCACGCAGTCCTCAAACTGCTCGGTGCGGTAGACGATCTTGCTCTCGTACAGCTCGTCGGTCAGGTGGGAAAAGATCACCGCCGGCAGCTCGACGCGCACACCGAGGTCGACGCGGTTGGACTTGGTGGGGATGTTCAGATGGGCGCAGACCTTTTCCATCCACTTGCTGCCGCTGCGTCCGACGGAAACGACACATTCCCGGCAGGTGAAGCGCTGCTCGCCGCAGTCGATGCGATAGCCCTCGGCCGTCCTTTCGATCTCGTGGGCCGGCGTGTCAAAGTAGAAGTCCACGCGCTGGCGCAGCTCGTCATACAGATTCGTCAGCACGACGTAATTGATGTCCGTTCCGAGGTGGCGCACGGAAGCGTCCAGCAGGTTCAGCTTGTGCTGCAAACACAGCTTCTTGAAGCGCGTCCCAGCCGTGGAGTAGAGCTTCGTTCCCTCGCCGCCAAAGCGCAGGTTGATCTCGTCGACGTACTTCATCAGGTCAATGGCCTGCTTCTTGCCGACGTGCTCATAGAGCGTGCCGCCAAAGTCGTTGGTAATATTATATTTTCCGTCGGAGAACGCGCCCGCGCCGCCGAAGCCGCTCATGATCGAGCAGCAGCCGCACTTGATGCAGCTTTTGACCTTTTCGCCGTCGATGGGGCAGCGGCGCTTTTCCAGCGGGTGGCCCGCCTCGATAACGGCCACGCGCAGCTCCGGCTTCTTCTGCGTCAGCTCAAAGGCCGAGAAGATTCCGCCGGGGCCGGCGCCGACGATCACAACATCATAATTCTTTTCCATGTCTTTCACTCCGTACTTGCATTTTCTCAACCGCGCCATTATAATACGAATACATGCATAAGTAAAATAGTTAGTTTTAATGCCTGCCATAAGCAAAACGAATGGAGTGATCTCATGATCGCGAAGCTGGAACAGTACCGCGTGTTCAAGGAAGTCGCCGACTGCGGCAACCTCACGACGGCCGCACAGCGGCTCTATATCTCCCAATCCGCCGTGAGCCAGAGCATCAAATCGCTGGAAGCGTCATTGCAGACGCAGCTTTTTGCGCGCCATCCGCGCGGCGTCAGCCTGACGGTGGAGGGGCAGCAGCTCTATGAATATGTCGGCAAGGCGCTGACGCTGCTGCAATCCGGCGAGCACCGCTTGCAGCAGATGCGCGAGCTGGTCACAGGCGAGCTGTCCATCGGCAGCAACAGCACGCTGATGAAATACTACCTCATGCCCATTTTGCAGGCCTATCATAAAGCCTACCCGCAGATCCGAATCCATATTCACGGCGGAACGAGCAAAAAGGTACTGGAAGGCCTGAAGGACGGGCAGATCGACCTCGCCTTTGCCACCACGCCGCCCGCGGGCGGCAGCTTCCGCACCGTGCGCTGCTTTGAAACGCACACCGCTTTTGTCGCCGCGCCGGACTTCCCCTGCGATTTTGAAAGGGTCTATACGCTACAGGAGATCACGCAGTTTCCCCTGCTGGTGCTCGACCGCGACGCCAGCTCCCGGCGTTTTCTGGAGGCGCAGTTTTTGCAGCGCGGCCTGAAGCTGGAGCCGGAAATGGAATCCGCCAGCCATAATCTGCTGATTTCTCTGGCGCGCATCGGCCTCGGCGTCGCCTGCGTCACGCGGGAGATGTCCCTTTCCGGCCTGAACCGCGGCGTCATTCGGGAACTGAAAATAGCAGAGCAGCTGCCGGCGCGTTCGGTATCCATGTGT
>OHBD01000743.1_pt1 | contig 17560 bp, 14 predicted proteins | sample 1577291 | NCBI WGS metagenome assembly OHBD01 (sample SAMEA3879572, study PRJEB24766) | human gut metagenome | biome: human-associated habitat; feature: feces | place: USA | collected 1985/1987
AAACAGTGTGATATTCCCCCGCCGTGCCGCAGTAGTTGCCCTCCAGCGCCACCGTCGAAATGGCGTTGGGACCGATGACTGCCACGGTATGCAGCTTCGTCCGATCCAGCGGCAGGAAGCCGTCCTGATTTTTCAGCAGCACCAGCGCCTTGCGGGCCGCATCCAGATTCAGAGCCCGATGCTCGTCAGTATCCACATCCGCATAGGTCAGGCCGTCCCACGGAGTGGTTTCGCCGGGCAGACCCAGCCGCAGCCGGGTGCGCATCAGGCGGAAGGCCGCGTTGCGGAGTTCTTCCTCCGTCACCTTGCCCTCGTGATAGGCCGTCAGCAGGTGGCCGTACATCTGGCCGCAGTTCAGGTCGGTTCCATTCTTCATGGCCAGCGTCACCGATTCCACCGGCGTATCGCACACATGGTGGTGCAGATGGAAGTCCGCAATGGCCCAGCAGTCGGAGGTGAAATACCCCTCGAAGCCCCATTTGCCCCGGAGGATCTGCTTCATCAGCACGGAATGGCCGCAGCAGGGTTCGCCATTGGTACGGTTGTATGCGCCCATGAAGCCCTCCACACCTGCTTCTGTGGCCAGCGCTTCAAAGGCGGGCAGGTAGGTTTCCCAAAGGTCGCGGGGCGATGTCTCCGCGTCGAACTCATGGCGCAGGCTTTCCGGGCCGGAATGAACGGCGAAGTGCTTGGCGCAGCCGGCGGCTTTCAGGTGGTTGGGGTCGTTCCCCTGCAGCCCTTCCACAAAGGCCATGCCCAGCCGGGCCGTCAGGCAGGGATCTTCGCCGTAGGTCTCCTGACCGCGTCCCCAGCGAGGATCCCGGAACAGGTTCACATTGGGGCTCCAGAAGGTCAGTCCCTTGTAAATGTCATGGTCGCCGTGTTTTTGGGCTTCGTTGTACTTGGCCCGTCCCTCGGTGGAGATCACGTCCGCGACGCGCTTCATCAGTTCTTCGTCGAAGCAGGCCGCCAGACCGATGGCCTGTGGGAACACCGTCGCCAGCCCCGCCCGGGCCACGCCATGAAGCGCCTCATTCCACCAGTTATAGCTGGGGATCCCAAGCCGCTCAATGGCCGGGGCGGTATAAAGGGTCTGCCACACGCATTCCTCCACGGTCATCTGATCCACAATTTCCCGGGCACGACGTGCGATCTCCGCCTCCCGCTGCTGGTTATGAAGGGGCATATCATCGACTCCTTTCCGTTTGTCAAAAATCGGGCAAAAGTTTTTAAGTTTCTTTACTATACAGCAAAACCCAACGGGAAGCAAGCCCCTTCATCATAGAAAACCCCTTCGGTTTTCCATCCCACAGGAGAAACCGAAGGGGCTATTGATTATTCGTCCGCGTCCATCACATAGGTGCTGATGGAGTGGGCTTCCTGCATCGTTTCCACGACGCGGCCGTTTTTGCGGAGGAAGAACTTGGCGTCCTCGTCCCGGCGGTTCAACACCACGACCACGATCGTTCCGTCCGGGTTCCGAACGGCCAGCGCTTCCAGCGCTTCCCCGAAGCGGGACATGCCGATGCGTACCGCGCCGGGCCGGATATAGTGGCTGAAATGGCCCAGATAATCAAAGGACAGATTGTAGCGCAGCTCGCCGGTCTCCTCGTCATACATGGCGGGAGCGGAGCAGAAATTGCCCACATGGTTGGGGCCGCCCTTTCCGTCCAGCAGCAGGTTCCAGTCAATGAAGGCGTTCAGACCGTGATTCATGCTGCCGATCACGTCATGGGCGTACATTTCCGCGTCCCGCACCTGATGGGTGCCGCCGAAACGGCTGAACTCCACGCAGCCCTCGGAGAAGACCAGCTGCAGCTTCGGGAAGCGCTCATGGGTCATCTGCAGGGCTTCAAAATGGTCGCCGCTGTACCAGTGAACTGCCGCGCCACCAACCATTTCCGCCACTTCAGGATTGTTCAGCGTCTCGCTGACCCGGTCGAACACCCGCTCCTTGTTGTGATCCCAGATCAGCAGGCAGACGTCCTCCAGATGATGGCGCTTTAGGGCTGGATAGAGATGGTGCTGAATGAACTCGCGCTCCTGAGCGGCGTTCATCAGGCAGGAATCCCACGTCTGCACGGCCTTGGGTTCGTTCTGGGAGGATAGCATCTTCACATCTACGCCCGCCTGCTGATAGGCTTCGATGAAGCGGCAGATGTATTCGGCCCACAGGCTGTAATATTCGGGCTTCAGTTCGCCGCCATGCAGCCGGGAATGATTGGTCTTCATCCATTCCGGGGGGCTCCACGGGGTCAGCATCATGCCGATGGGCCGTCCGGCTTCCTCCTGCGCCATCTTCACCAGCGGAAGGACGTACTTCTCCGAACGCGCCGGGTCAAAATCCTTCAATTCAAAGTCGTCCGGGGTATTATCGGAGCAATAGATGCCCGCGGAGAAATCGCAGCTGTCCACGGAGGTCCGGCCCAGCGTGTAGGCATTGCCCTCCGGGGAGAAATAGTCGTGAGCCAGCTTGCGCTGAAGCTCCTCCGGCATTTTGGCGAACACATAGCCGGACGCGTCGGTGAACGCGCCGCCAAAGCCCTGAATGGTCTGGTACTGCACCTCGGGGTACAGATTGATCAGCCGGTTCTCCTGCTCGGTCAGCGTCTCGTCCCAGTGAAGCTCCGCGACGCTTTTTTCCTTTTGGCCGTCCAGATAACGGGTCGTTACTTTCTTCATCTTCATCCTGTCCTTTCGGCAATGGTGCATTTCTTCTCAAAGATGACCTTCGGTTTGGGCGAATGTATCGGCAGTCTGATCGGCAGGCACCCATGCGTCGTCGAAATGGATGATGACGCCGGTATCGGCCGGTCAGCACGGCGGGCGGGATCACCCGCAGCACGTCCCAGCCCCAGCCGGACGCGGAAGCGCTGCGGCCGCAGGTCAGCAGGTTATCGAAGCCATGCTTGACCAAGGCGCCGAAGGGCACCTCGAACAGCCGGTCCCGATGATCGAAATCGCAAATGGCTCCAATCGAGGTTTCCTGATGGCGGTACAAATCATCCATGGTCAAGGTCGCATCGCCGTCGATATGGCGAGTGGTGCGCAGCTGGGCCTCGGCGGGCAGGTACTGCACGTCCCGCTCCATTCGGGGCTGATCCTTCACCTTCTCAAACAGCTTGAGCTGATTCTGAATCAGATAATCGCTGACAACCTCCACGGACGCGCCGGGGAATTTGGGCATATCCGCCGGGTGATACTGCCCGTACAGGGACGCATTGCCGCCGTGATAGCTCACACAGGCCAGACCCACATCGTTTTTCTCCACCGCCTGTTTGCAGTGGGCCAAATCGGTGCCATAGGCCACCATGGTAAAGAAGTTTTCGCCGTCCACCGTGGGGACTCCTGCCCGCAGCAGCACGTCTGCGTCGCCGGTCGCGTCCACCACCATACCGGCCTCATAGAACTGACGGCCCGACTTGCCGTCCACGATCAGTCCTTTACAATGGCCGTCCTCCATAACAGGCTGGGAAACCACGGAGTCGTAAAGAATCTTCACGCCGCTGGAATGAAGCAGGTCTACCAGTGCCAGAGCAAACATGCCGATGGAGTAGCGGGTGACGTAGCGGTTGGTGGTCGGATGATCCGGCTCGCCGTTTTTCCACTCGTCAGACAGGGAATCAAAGCCGTAGCGGATCGACAGCCGCAGCAGTTCCTCGGCCATGCCCTTGATGATCTGCTTGCCCCGGCCATTGCACAGGGGCACCCAGAAGTTGATGAGACCGATGGTCGCCAGTCCGCCCAGCGCCGTGTTTTTCTCCAAAAGCAGGGTGCTTTTGCCCAGCCGCGCGGCGGAAAGCGCCGCCGCCACGCCGGAAATGCCGCCGCCCGCCACGATCACGTCATATTTTCCCACTGCAGGGATGGTCTCGCTCCACTGGATGGAGGAAATCGTTGAAGGTGTTGAATTGGTTTGCATTGCCGCTTTTCTTCCTTTCGGCTCGATGGCCGGTTCGCTAAAGGGGAATGAACATTGTCCCCGGCAGCGAGGAGCTGCCGGGGACGGAAGGGTTGTTTACGACCGAAGGCTTACTTGTTGTTGGCCAGCCATTCGGTGTACTGACGGGTGTATTCTTCCTGAATCTTGCTGACACCGGCTTCTTCCGCCTTGTCGCGGAAGGTCTGCAGACCGGCTTCCACATCCTCTACCAGACCGTACTGGAGGGGCTTGAGGTACTGATCGACCACGAGCTGGAAATTGGACACTTCGTCCTCCACGCTGGTGCGGTCGAAGGTGAAAGCGCAGGTCAGGGCTTCGCAGGCCTTGTACTGATCCAGGATCTCGCGGCGCTTAACGTCGCCGGCGCTGTTGCCGCCTTCCAGGTTCAGAGCGTCAGAACGCCAGTTCCAGGTGGACAGACCGCAGGGACCGAAGTCCTCGGACAGGTTGACGTAGTTGCCGTTCTCGTCCAGTTCGTAGTGCACGCCCTCGATACCGTAACGGATGAGGTGATGCAGGGTGGGATCGGTCAGCACGGCCTGAATGTAGGTCAGGGATTCCTTGATGTGATCGGGGTAAGCGAAGCTGATACCCGTGGCGTTGACGGTGGTGGCGGCATCCTGCAGCACGTAGCCCTGAGCCACGTTGAAGGGGATGAAGTCCAGCGTCCAGTCAGCCTTGGAGGGATCCTCGGCCTTGGCGTTTTCCAACGCGCTGTAGCGGCCGATGAAGTTGTCCAGATGGCCGATTTCCATCATGGCGGTGCCAGCCTTCAGCTTTTCGTCGGCAGCCACCGTATCGTTCTGCAGGTCGCGGCTGACGATGCCCTTTTCCACCAGAGAGCGGATGAGCTTGTAGTCTTCCAGCTGAGCGTCGGAAGCGTAGTAGTTGACCAGATTGTCAGCGGAGCCAACGGGCACCAGACCGTAGTTCACAGTGCCGGGAGCCCAGACGACCTGCTCCAGACGGGCGAAGTCATAGCCGTAGGTGAACGCGGTGCACAGAGGATTCACATCCGGGTAAGCGGCCTTCACGCCTTCCAGATAGGCCACGGCGTTCTCGACGGTGTTCGGCACGGGCAGGTTCAGCTTTTCGCACAGGTCGGAGCGGTAGATGATACCGTTGTTGGCGGCGTAGGTGGTTTCGGGAGCGGGGATGCAGTAGATGTGGCCGTCGATTTTCACATCGTTCCAGGCAGTCTCGCTGATGGCGTTCTTCAAATCGGCGTACTCAGGCAGCTCCAGGTAGTCTTCCAACTCCATGAAAGCACCCTGACGGGCGTAGTCGGGAGAACCCGGCCAAGAGGAATACCACACCATGTCAACGCCGTCGCCGGTGTTCATGATGATGGGATAGGTGGTCTTGGGATCCCAGTCCAGGAAGCGGACTTCGATGGTGATACCGTACTTCTCAGCGGAGTAGGCATTGGCAGCTTCCATGACCGCGTCGTAGCCGGCAGGCTTGCTGCCGGCGGAGATGGTTACCAGATGGACGGGCTCCTTCGCTTCAGCCACGGCGGCGGGAACGAGGGACAGAGCCAGCATGAGAACCAGTACCAGAGAGATGAGTTTCTTCATTCCAGAGACTTCCTTTCTTTGAATGAATATCTATCGGCGGTCTTTGACCGCTAATAAGCATGGGAATCAGCCCTTGACCGCGCCCACGGTCAGACCCTTGACGAAATAGCGCTGCACGAAGGGATAGACCAGCACCACCGGGCCGGTGGCCACGATGGCCATGGCCATTTTCAGGGTCTCGGAGGGCAGCTTTACATCGGTGCTCACGCCCGCCTGCTGCATACTCTTGATGGCATTGGACATGTTGACCATGCGGTAGAGGTAATACTGCAGCGTGTGCTTGGATTCAGTCTTGATGAACAGCATGGAGGAATACCAGTCGTTCCACTTGCCCAACGCGATAAACAGACCGATGGTCGCCAGCGCGGGCGTAGCCAGCCGCAACACGATCTGCACGAAGATACGCAGGTCGCCGGCACCGTCGATCCGGGCGGATTCCACTACCTCGTTTGGCACGCACTGCTTAATAAAGTTACGCATCAGCAGGATGTTGTAGCTGCTCAAAAGGGAAGGAACGATCAGCGCCCACATGGTGTCCCGCATTCCCAGGTACTGGGTGATGACCATGTACCACGGAATCAGACCGCCGCCAAACAGCTGCGTGAAGTAGAACATGAAGGAGAACACGTTGCGGCTGCGGAAGTCCTGCCGGGATAGGGCGTAGCCGGTCATGGCCGTCAGAAACAGACCGAAGACCGTGGTCGCCAGCGTGGTGATGATCGTCACCTTATAGGCGTTGATCAGGCCCTGCGGATTGCGGAACAGATATACATAGCTGTCCACGCTCCATTTTTGCGGGAAGAAGGAGTAACCGTTGCGGACGACCACATCGTTATCCGTAAAGGAACCGATCAGCAAAAGCAGGAAGGGAAGCAGGCACAGCAGCGCGAACAGCCCGACCAGCACCGTGGAGACCCGGTTGAACACCCGGTAGCCACGATTGGATTTTCTGCGCATTTCCATAGTGACCAGCCTCCTTTCTCAGAACAGCGCCATATCCGGCTCCACCTTGCGCACCAGCACGTTGGAGCCCAGCACCAGCAGCAGACCCACCACGGACTGATACAAGCCCACCGCCGTACCGCGGCTGATATCGAAGGTCTCGGTAGCGGCGCGGAACACATAGGTGTCGATAATTTCGGTGGTGTTCCGTACCAGCGGCACATTGCCCACCAGCTGATAGAACAAATCGAACTGACCGCGCATGATGTTGCCCAGGCTCATCAGGAACAGAATGACGATCGTAGGCCGCAGGCAGGGCAGGGTGATGTGGATGATCTCCTGCCAGAAGGTGGCGCCGTCCAGATCCGCCGCCTCGTACAGATCGTCGCTGATACCTGTAATGGCCGACAGATAAACCACGGTGCCGTAGCCGGTGGTCTTCCAGAAGTTCACGATGGGGATCAGGATGTACCAGACCCACGGCGTTTCGTAGTAGTAGAACTTGTCCATGCCCAGCGTGAGCCGCAGGCTGTTGATAAAGCCGTTGGAGTTGAACAGGGCGAAGCAGATGGTACCTACCAGCACCATGGACACGAAGTGCGGCAGAAACATCAGCGTCTGGCAGGTCTTTTTGAAAAACTTGGCGCTCATCTCCGCCAGCATGATGGCGAAAGCGATCCGAAGCGCTGTGCCGATGACGATGAAAATGATGTTATACAGAAGCGTATTTGCCGTAAACGTCCACGCCGCGCCGGAGGAGAAAAGAAACTTGAAGTTATTCAGCCCCACAAAGCGGCTGCCGAACAGACCCTTGCGCACGTTGTAGTCGGTGAAGGCATAATAAATGCCGACCATGGGCAGATAATTGAACACCAGAAAGAACGCGACGCTGGGAATCATCATCACCAGCAGCATGGGATTCTTTTTGGCGTCATAACGAAGATTGCTGAAAAACCCTCCCTTAGCCAACCCGTTTTTCTGGGAACGCATATCAGTACCTCCCTGTCTGTACATTTGATTATCGTCAAAGTGTCATTACGTTTTTGATTGTAGCAATAAGCAGCGTCCCGGACAATGCATAATCGAGCAATGAAATAAAACGATTGTGCAATTATTTTTCCTTCTTCCTATATAATGAAGCGAAATTATGATATCATACAAATAACTTCCTATAACGGAGCGAAAGGAGAAGCCATGCGCGAGCTACAATCACTGAATGAAATTTGGGACTATCGTGCCGCCGAAGGCCCGTGGGACAAACGGGAAATTCCCTATGCCGATCTTCCCGTAGGCTTCGCTGAATGCCGGCGTACTTTTGACGTGTCGGGCGGCTATACCGGCCGCCGCGCTTTTCTGCGGCTGGAGGGCATCACCTATGAGGCGGATGTTGTGCTCAATGGCGAATCGCTGGGGAGGATGCTCCCCTATGTTCCCTATGAATTTGAAGTGACCGAAAAACTGCGCCCCGTTGAAAACGAGCTGCGGGTGGCGATCCGCGACTTGCCCGCCGCCTTCGGCCCGGCGGAAGGCTGGGAAAACTACAGTGGCGTCATCCGGGACGTATCGGTGGTCTATACGGACGCAAGCCGGATCGCGGACGTTTTCTTTCACACAGAACTGGCGGCGGACGCTTCGTCTGCCCTGTGCCACGTGGAGCTGACCGCCGACGGCCCCGTAGCGGACGGCCTTTCGCTGACCCTGCGCGCCCCGGACGGCCAGATTGCCTGCCAGACGATTTTTTCCCTGAACGGAGCGCCGAAACAGGCATTTTCCTTCCCGATGGAGCATCCGCTCCTCTGGTCGCCGGAAAGTCCCGTTCTGTACACGCTGGAAACGGAGCTGCTTCGGAATGGCGTTCCCTGTGATCGACTGGTTCAGCGGGTGGGCTTCAAGGAACTGAAGGTGCAGGGCAAGCGCTTTCTGCTGAACGGCAAGCCCCTGTTTTTGATGGGCGTATGCCGTCACGACCTTTGGGGCGATCAGGGCCACGTGATGACCCGGGAGCAGATGCGGCAGGATATGGCCATGATCAAGGCCACGGGAGCCAATTTCGTCCGTCTGGTTCACTACCCTCATCACCCCTACATTCTGGAACTTGCCGACGAGCTGGGCCTGATGGTCTCCGAGGAACCCGGCCTGTGGTGGTCGGACATGAAGGATCAGGCGATTTTCGACGGCAGTCTGGAAGTCATGCGCCGCACGGTTCTTCGGGATCGAAGCCACGTCAGCATAGCCTTCTGGCTCAGCTTCAACGAGTGCATCTTCACCCCGGAATTTCTCCGGGCCGCCGCTCAGGTCTGCCGGGAGAACGACCCCGTTCATCTGGTGTCCGGGGCCAACTGCATGGATATTCCCATGACCCGCAAGTACTTTGCCGAATGCGGGCTGGATTTTTATACCATGCACCCCTATGCGCCGACGGATGAACGAATGCTGGAAAGCGCCCGGGAACTGAACGACAAGCCGCTTTTGTTCACCGAATGGGGCGGCTATCACGTTTTCAACAATCCCGACCTGTTCGGCCGCTTTCTGGACACCCTGCGCGCCCTTTGGGAAAATCCCGACGATCAGCCGGTGTTGGCGGGGGCGTTTCTGTGGTGCTGGGCCGAGGTGTTCGAGTTTAACCGGGCCGCGCCAGCCTGCCACGATGGGCTTTTGTGCGAAGCGCTGGTAGACCGTTTCCGTCGTCCGCTGCCCAACTATGCCGTATTTCAGGAGAAGTGCCTCGCGTTTTCCCTGCCCCGCCCGGTGCACCGCAGTCTGGAAATTCTGTCCCCGCAGGTAGAAGAAGCGCCCATGGAGTCGGTCAGCCTGACCGGCGCGGCAACGGAACCCTCGCAGGCCGCCGCATGGAACGACATGATGGCGCTGGCCGCGCAGCCTATCCCTCGTTTTGTCTTTGGCGAACGGAAGCTGCGGGTAATGCGCTTCGGCCCGGTTTTGCCGGAAACGCCGGACAGGCTGGGCAGTCTGCCCGTATCGCTGCTGGAAAAGCCGCTGGTGGTAATGAAGCCCGCCTCCGGGAAGGTATTTCTTCCGCTGAACGGCTCCGGACGGGCGCTGTACCTGATAGGCAGCGTCAGTATGCCCAAGGGCTTTCCCATCGAAGGGGCCTTTGGTGAGGAAGCCGGTCAGTGCGCCGTCTGCTATGCGGACGGCGGGCGGAAGGTGTTCCCCCTTCGCAACGGCCATGAGATCACGACCGCCGCAGGCTGGTTCGGCCCGTCCCGCATCCGCCCCGTGGCCTCCAACGCACCCTGTGTGCTGCGCTTTATCAACGACCCGGATCGGGAGCGCTATGTAGCCCATCTGCTTCGTCTGCCGCTGGAAACGGGACGGGAGCTTTGCGGGCTGGAGATCCGTGCCGGGGACGGTTATGCGCTTCTGTACTACGGCGTTACCATCGCCCGCTAAACCATTTCAGGGAGGGATTCCATGGCTGGCATGTCCATCGACCGCCAAAAGCTGCAGGAGCTTTTGCGGGACTTTCGAACGCTGACGGGCATCTGCATTTCCTTCTGGTATCACGGCGACGAGTGGTCCGTCATCGGCGATACCGTTTATGCCTCGCCGTTTTGCGCGCTGCTGCGGCAGAACGAGACGCTGCGCCACGACTGCGAATACTGCGATGCGCGCGGTCTCAACCACGCCCGGGAAACCGGGGAGGTTTGTCGTCTGGTCTGCCACGCCGGGCTTCATGAGTATACCTACCCAGTGCAGGAAGCCGGACGCACCCTCGGCTATTTCATGATCGGTCAGGTGCGGCTTCCCGGCGACGGCGGCGGCCCTCCGTCCGAAGCTGTGGAAAGATGGCGCGCCTTGGGGATGGACGTGCAGGAGATGCAGCGACTCTACCATCAGCTGCCCGTCATGACCAGCGAAAAAATGCTTTCCGCTTGCCATATGCTGGATGCTCTGGCCAAGTACGTCTACATCCAGGGGATGATCCGCCGCACGGAGCCGCCCCTGTGCAAGAAGATCATGACCTACGTCCGCAGCAACCTTGCCCGGCCCATGACGCTGGACAGCATTGCCGCGGCGCTGAACGTCTCCCGTTCCACTCTGTGCCACACCGTGCGCAACGAAATGAACACTTCCATGATCGAACTGATCCGCCGAATGCGGGTGGAAAAGGTCGTATCGCTGCTGCAGGATGGCTGGACGCTGCAGGCTGCGGCGCTGGAAGCGGGCTTTTCGTCCTCCAGCTATTGCTCGCGCGTTTTCAAGCAGGTGCTTGGGGCAGCGCCCGGCGCTTTTGCCAAGGCAGACCGGGAGGGAAAGTAAGAACTGGGCGAGTCCTGATTACAGGCTCTTTCCCCCATCCACATAGATAGATTGGCCGGTGATGTAGCGGGCCGCGTCGCTCAGAAGCAGCCGCACCACACCAGCGCAATCCCGCGGCTCGCCATAAAAACCCGCGGGAATGGAGGCCGTCACTTCCGCCGCGTAAGTCGGGTCGCTCAGTGCTTCCACGTTGCGGTCGGTAAAGATCACACCCGGAGCGACGTTGTTCACCGTGATCCCGTCCGCCGCCAGCTGCTGGGCCAGCGACTGCGCCATGTTGGTCTGCGCCGCCTTGGAGGCCGAGTACACCAGCATATCGGGATGGGGCTTGCGCTCCTGCACCGAACCGATGGTGACGATCCTCCCCCATTTCTGCGCCTTCATATGGGGCACTGCCAGCTGAATGAGCCGTAGGGAGGAATAGAAGTTGCAGGTCATCTGCTTCTGGTATTCTTCCAGCGAGATCTCCGGCCACGGGCGGCGAATTTGCAGGGAAGCGTCCAGCACCAGCGCGTCCAGCGGGCCAGCCTCGGCCATGAGTCTTTCAGCGGTACAGGGGTCGGTCAGATCACCGGTCACAACGGAGGCTTTTCCGCCCTTTTCTTCGATCAGTTTTCTGGTTTCTTCGGCTTTTACCCGGTTGGAGGCGCAGTGGACGACCACCTCATAGCCGTCCTGCTCGTCATGACGAAATCCCAGATGGGCGTGGGGTCAATGCCACGATAGTACACCTGCACGTCCGGCACGCGGTGCATCTGCTCGATGTCCCGGATGCCGCCCCAGATCACCGCGCCGCCGTTGCCGGTCTTCTGATGGATGGCGGTAGTCAGGTTGCCGCCCAGAAAAGTGCCCTTGTACACCTTGTCAAACATGTCGATGACGATCACGTCCCGGTCGGTCAGGCTGTCGATGACCCACTGATTGGGCGTGCCCGACAGGCCCTTGGCCCGAGCCATGGCGTTCATGGCCTCCTTGTAGTCCGGGCGCACCGGCGCGTACATGGCCGTCACAGCCCGGCCCACCAGCTTTTGGTTTACCGTGCCGTCTTCCTTGAACTCCGGGTGCAAGGACTTCATGGCGATGAACTGGCTCTCGTAGCCCTTGACAAAAATGGGCTTCCAAAGCTCTTCCAGCGTCATGCCATACAGCGCGTCCAAATATTTGTCCGCCACCTTGGGACGGCCGTCCTCGAAGCGCTCCCCGTCCATTCCGGGGTCATGGCGATGATTTCTTCTCTTGTGTTGAACAGCATCGTTAGTCCTCCAAACGAATCTCGACTTCACCGCCGTCCCTGCGCAGGGTAAACGGCGTTTTTGCGCTGTGATCATTCTTTTCCACGGTGAGTTCGTAGTCGCCCTCAAAGCCGCGAAAGGCCGCACAGCCTCGATCATCCGTCTGCCCGTCTGCTTCTGTGCGGAAACGATGGTGGAACAGCTCGTTCATCATGTCATAGGCAGGCTTGTGGGTCATATCGAAGTGGATCAGGCCGCCGTGGTAATAGTTTTCACCGGCGGTCATATCCCCCTGGGGCGCGAAGGCCGCGTAGCCGTCCACCAGATTCCAGTAGATTGCCGCTTCCATGGCGGGATGGCTGAACCAGATGGTAAACAGCTTTTCCAGCACCTCGGCCTGCAGGGCTTCGTCCTCCGCGCTGTTGGAATAGGCGGGAATGGTGACCTCCGTCACCTGCAAAGGCTTGTGGTAACGGTTCCAGTAGTGATCCATGCAGCCGTACAGCCGCTTGGGGCTCAGCAAAGGACAGGCCTGTTCCGCTTCCCGCTCTTTGGAGTAGAAAAGGTGGTACTGCAAGCCGATGCCGTCGATGACCGCGCCCTTGCGAATGCTGTCGGAAATCACGGCAGAATAGGCGCTGCGCCCCGCCGCGTGGACGTCCCACGCCTGCTCGGTGGCTTCGTTGATGATGAGTTCATTCTGGGGGAAATACTTCCGTGCACACTGGAAGCTCCATTCCACCAGATCATCCTCGAAGAAGAATTGAGTGCTCCACCGTCCCTGATCCTTCCACTCGTCATACCACAGCAGGGTCTCATTAATGACCTCCATGCAATGAATCTGACCGGCATAGCGGGCGGCAATCTCCGCAAAACGTTTTTCCAGCAGACGCTTGACCTCGGCCACGTTGTTGTGCTCGACCCAAGTGGGCGTCCATTGGTCGTAGTTCAGGCAATGGAGCTTCGGCGTGATGTTCTTTTCCCAGCAGTACTCCAGACAAAGATCGGGCGTGGGCCGGCGATAGACTTTCTCACTGTCCTTGGTAAACCGAAGCGCGCCGGGCCGGGGTATGCGAAGTATATCTTCGCCGGGTGTTTCAGCAGGAGTTACAATTAACGCCCAAGCAATACCTCATGCAGGTGCGGATGCAGCGGGCCGTTTCTTTGCTGCAATCCGGCTACTATACGGTAACGCAGGTCGCCCATTTCTGCGGCTTCACGGATGAGAAATATTTTTCCACCGCATTCAAAAAAATGAACGGCTGTCAGCCGTCCAAATATCTGTATTCGTTTGTACCGTAAAACGAAATGACCGTTCTAAAAAGCAAATGCAAAAGGGATGCGTCGTATGGACGCATCCCTTTGTGATTGATCGTTATTTCCGGGTGGGACGGCGCAGGAAAGCGGGAACACCCAAGTCGTCGCGCTCCACAGTAGAGGCAGCCGGAGCGGGAGTTTTTTCCGCTGCGGGCTGCTGCGCTGCCTGCTGGGGCTGAGCGCCGGCCTGAGGCTGCAGCGCCTGTGCATTCTGGGTAGGAGCCTGATACTGCTGGCCGTACTCCATCTGTGGCATCACGGGCTGCTGCACATTGCCGTACTGCATTCCCTGCACCGGCTGCTGCATTCCGTAATCAGGCTGGCCGTAGGTCTGCCGGGGCTGATAGCCGCTGGGCTGACCGTAGCTGGCATAGTAGTTGGAACCCTGCTGCATCATGGGCGGCATGGCCGCGGGAGTGGGAATGGACGAGCCTCCCACATAACCGCCGCCGAAGTCGCTGTGCATGGATTCGTCCTCCATGGGCATATTGAAGCTCATGTCCTCATAGGAAGAACCAGAGGAGAAATCCTGACGGCCGGAAGGACCATAGGTGCTGCCGGAATTTCCGTTGGAGAAGGAACGCGTCCAGTCCCGCTCGCCGCTGTTCTTGGATTTAGCGTCCTCCTTCTTGGGGAAGGGCGTTTTCTCAAAGCCGGTAGCAATGACCGTGATGCGGACTTCGTCGTCCAGCGAATCGTCAATGCCAGCGCCGAAGATGATATTGGCTTCGCTGTCCGCGGCCTGCATCACCAGACTGGCGGCCTCGTTGATATCGATAATGCTCATATCCTCGCCGCCGGTGATGTTGATCAGCACGGCGCGTGCTCCGTCAATGTTGGTTTCCAGCAAGGGGCTGGAAATGGCGTTCTTGGCGGCTTCCACCATGCGGTTTTCGCCCTTGCCAACGCCAATGCCCATGTGAGCCAGTCCGCCGCTTTCCATGACGGTCTTCACGTCGGCAAAGTCCAGATTGATCAGCGCGGGCACGGCGATCAGGTCGCTGATGCCCTGAATGCCCTGCCGCAGCACATCGTCCGCAATGCGGAAGGCTTCCAGCATGGTCGTGCCCTTGGTGACCACCTGCAGCAGACGGTCGTTGGGGATCACGACCAGCGTATCGACCCGCTGTTTCAGGTCGATCACGCCCATTTCGGCGTTTTTCATGCGCTGCTTGCCCTCAAACAGGAAGGGCTTGGTGACCACAGCAATGGTCAGGCAGTTCAGATCCCGGGCAATTTCGGCCACAATGGGAGCCGCACCCGTACCCGTGCCGCCGCCCATACCGGCGGTGACAAATACCAGATCCGCGCCCTTGATCGCCTGAGCGATCTCCTCGCGGCTTTCCTCCGCGGCACGGCGGCCCACATCCGGAACCGCGCCCGCGCCAAGACCCTTAGTCAGTTTTTCACCGATCTGAATGGTGGTGCTGGCCTTGCTCATGGCCAGCGCCTGACGATCGGTGTTGATGGCGATAAATTCCACGCCCTTCAAGCCCGCGTCCACCATGCGGTTGACCGCGTTATTGCCTGCACCGCCGCAGCCGATTACCTTGATCGTAGCAAAGCTCTGTTGATCCTCGATCTGAAATTCAAGCACAGTGCATCCCCCTAGTTTTTGTTTCGCTCAGGTTTTATCCGCTGCTCAGCCGCCCAAGAGGCTTCGGAAGAAGTCCTTGATGCCGCCCGAAAAACCGCTTGCGGGAACATTTCTGGATTCAATGGTATCGATGATCAGGTCCATCAGGCCCATGGCGCTGGCGTAAATGGGGCTGGACAGCTTGATGGTACGCTTGACAGTGTCGCGCACAGGCTTTTCCAGCTTGGCCGCCAGATAATCCCGGCCGCCCCGGTTCAGGCTCAGGCCGCCGCCGGTCAGGTAGATGTTGGACCAATCGCCCAGCTTCATGCCGCTTTCGTCGATGCATTCCTTGATCATCTCGGCAATTTCATCCACCCGGGGCTCCAGCACCTCGGCCACCTGTTCCTGCGTAAAGGTATCCGCCTTCACGCCATCGCCGCCCGTCACCGTATAGGATTGCGAAATGGTGGAAATTCCATACACATATTCGCGCTTGATCTGTTCGGCGGATTCCAGCGAAATATTCAGGCCCTCGGCCACGTCGGCAGCAATATGTCCGCCGCCCACGGGAAGCGTCTTCTGGAAGATCACCGCGTCGCCCTCCACGGCCATCACATCGGTGCACAGATACCCAACGTCGATCAGCAGCGCCGTGCGATCCCGATCTTCTTCCAGCAGATACAGCATGGCCTCGCCGGTGGAGGAGGAGAAGAATCCGCTGACGGTGATATTCATATCCCGCAGCCGGGCCATCACATCATCCAGAAAGAAGGTGTCGGCCACCACGAAGCTGACCAGCGCCTTGAGCTCGTTGCCCTTCAGGCCGACGGGCTCCAGCGTTTTTTTGCCGCCGTCCACCATGAACCACGCGGGGCTACGATGCACCACCACGCCGCGCACAGGAGAAAGACGCTTGTCCGCGTTGGCGAAGATCTTCTCCACATGGCGAGGCGTTACCCGGGGATCGGCCCCCTGAATGGTCACGCTGGTCTCCACCGCGTAAACACGAGTAAACTCGCCTGGCACACCCACGTTGATCTCGCGGATTTTGCGTTTGGACTGGTTTTCCGCCTCGCTGATGGATTTTTGAATGGCCTCGTTCAGGGCCATGGTATTGTTCCACTCGCCGTCCAAAAAGCCGTCGTACATGGAAATCCCCGCGCCGACAATATCGCACCGCTGAGAGCCGCTTGTTTCGGCCACCAGCGTCACGATCTTCGACGTGCCAAAATCAATTGCCGCAATGGTTGATTTCATACTCCGCATATCCCCAGTTCTTCTGGAATCAGCCGCAGGCACCCCTGACGGCAGGCGTTGGGCGCTTTGAAACAAACAAAAGGTTACGCAAACAGGGCACCCAATGTACCAGCATTTATTGTACCCGTTTTAACAGGAAATCGCAAGCCAAATCCCACTTTTTTTTCACTTTTTTGTAAATTCCGTCTTTGATGAGAAAAAATGTTACCGTTCAGGCATGAATTTTCCGTCTTCAGGGATGGAAACGTCCAGAACGCCGGAATCGGTGCCCAGCTGCCGGAAGTAGGCGATATAGGTGCGGATGGCCCCCACCTTGGCGCGCAGGTATTCTCCGTCGCCCATGCGAACGGAAATGCCCTCCTGCGTGATCAGATAAAGATTTTCCGTATCGGAAAGATTGATTTCCGTGACCTCATCCGCATATTCCTGTAAAGAGAGTTCGCTGAGCAGCTGGCAGTAAATATCCATCTGCTTCTGGCTGCGCAGGGAAAGACTCTGCCCCACGTGCACCGCCGTGACGCGGAAGCCGGTGACCAGCGGCATCCCCTCCGGCAGCGTCATGCTGTCGCTTTCGCTCATGACCATGCCGTGCGCATCCAGCTCGTACTGGCTGCCCAGCCAGCGCATGACGGCCACGGGCTTGCGTTCCTCCACATAAAGGTAAATGGTGCTGGGGTATTCGATCTGCATTCCCTGATAGATGATGGAATAATCCTTTTCCAGATTTTTGGCGATTTCGTCCTCGCTGACGGTGAAGATATTCCGGCCCTTGTACAGGCCGGAAGCCGACACCACCTGCTGGGGAGAATGCTCCTTCAGGCCGATGACGTACACCGCGTCCAGCCGAAAAACCGTCTCCTGCAGCACGATGATCAGGATGCACAGCGCCGCCAGCAGCACCACCATTTTGATCAATACGCCCCTGTGCCGTTTCTGGCGGCGCTTTTCACTGGCGGCAGCGGAGGAGGCGGGCGGCGGGCTGACGGGCTCGTCGGGCTGCCCCTCCTTCACCTGCCGGTCATGCAGATAGGCATAGGAATACTCGCCATAGGCTTCAAATTCTTCCCGCTCCTGTCTGGAAGGGGCGTTCCGTTTGTGTTTCATGGGTGTTCCTCTCCTCTTTCCACTGAAATCCGCTGAACGTCGGCCCCCAGATGCGTCAGAGCCGTTTCCAGGCTCTCGTAACCACGGTCGATCAGCCGGGCTCGTTCCACGATGGTCTCCCCCTGTGCCGCAAGACCCGCGATGGCCAGCGCCGCGCCGCCGCGGAGGTCGCGTGCCGTGACCCTTGCGCCGCTCAGACGCTCCACCCCGCGAATGACCGCCGTGCGGCCGTTGATCAGAATATTCGCCCCCATGCGGTTCAGGTCGCCCGCATGAGCAAAACGGTTCTCGAATACATTCTCCACCACCACGGAGGTTCCCTTCG
>OHBD01000745.1_pt1 | contig 17540 bp, 9 predicted proteins | sample 1577291 | NCBI WGS metagenome assembly OHBD01 (sample SAMEA3879572, study PRJEB24766) | human gut metagenome | biome: human-associated habitat; feature: feces | place: USA | collected 1985/1987
AGTTCGTCGTCGTCAGACGCGACCCTTCGAAGGTGCAATTCGTCGCACGGCTCAACGACCTTTATTTCCAATTTCAGAAACTGGCCAATAACTATAACCAGATTGTAAAAGTCGTCAATTCGCACTTTTCCAACGTCGCGATCCCGCATCAAATCGCCGCATTGGAACAGCGAACGAGGGAATTGAAAGCCCTGAGTGTCGAGATTCTGAACCTTGCCAAACGCGCTGCGGAATGGTTGCGAATATAAGATCGGGTTCCTCGCCCGGCGGTGCTTTGCGCTATAACAAGGAGAAAGTGGATAAGGACGAAGCCGAAGTGCTCTTCTGGCAGAAGATGCTCGAACCGTTCGACAAACACGGACGCCTTGATATTGACGCTTGTATGGATAGTTTTTGGCCGTACCTCGAAGCCAACCGCCGGACGACCAATACGGTCTTCCATGCTTCGCTGAACCCTTCGCCGGAAGACAGGCCGACCGATGAACAACTCCGGGATATCGCCCGGGAATATATGGAACGTATGGGTTACGGCAACCAGCCTTATATCGTCTTCAAGCATAAGGACATCGAGCGGCAGCACCTCCATATCGTATCGTTGCGCGTCGATGAGCAGGGTCGGAAAATCAGCGATTCGCACGAATACGACCGCTCCATGTCCGTATTGCGGGCTTTGGAACAGAAATACGGCCTGCATCCGGCAGTAAAGGGACAGGAGCAGGCTGACAAGGTGGGATTGCATAAGGTAAACTACAGGGAAGGCAATGTCAAACAGCAGATCTCATCCATCGTGAGATCGTGCCTGCGAAATTACAAATGCTCGTCCTATGGAGAGTTTCGCACGCTGCTGGAACGCTTCAATGTCTCGGTCGAAGAACGTACGGGAACTATCGACGGCAGAAATTATGCGGGGATCATCTACGGTGCCATGACCGACGATGGCTACGGAATCGGCACTCCGTTCAAATCGAGCCGTATCGGCCGGGATGTCGGCTACAAGGCTCTTCAAAAGTATTACGAGCGGTCGAAGAGTGCGCTGAAGCAGGACGGGTCGCTCGACCGGCTGCGACAGACAGTCCGGGATGCCATGAGTCCGCACAATACGCGGGACGAGTTTCGGCAGCTGCTCAAGGCGGAGAACATCGACGCTATCTTCCGCATCAATCCGGTCGGCAGAATCTATGGCGTGACTTTCATTGACCATAACGACGGCATCGTTGCCAACGGGTCGGTGCTGGGAAAAGAGTTCTAGGCGAATGTCTTCAACGAATTGTATCCGGCTCCGAAAGAGGCGCAACAGGTTGCAGAACGACAGGCGGAACAGAAACATGAAGTGCAAAACCATGCCGCCAATCCTATTTCTGGCATTGTCGATACGGTATTGGATTTGGCCGACACGCAGGCTTATGAAGAACAGCAACGGCAGATGCAACAAAGGCGTAAAAAAAGACGACATCGTTCCTGATACGAAAAACGGGGTCTGATATGGATCAGATCCCGTTTCTCATTGTTCCCTGTCGGCTTTCCGTCGTGGCCTCCCCGTGCCACCGGCATCTTCTATTTCTCTGCCGGAATAAAAGTTATTGCCTGCCCGCCCCGTTCAGCCATCTCGATGCGTATGGTATCTCGTGCCGTCACCGCCCGCTTCCCGATCAGGTATGCCTCCGGATTGCGCCCCGCATCCGGAGCATCGGCATATATGGTCGCGGTATACGTCACTCCGGGTTCGAGGAAGTCGAGCTTCTGCACGAGCGTCCTTGCCTTCTCGTCCGTTCCTGCCCCGAGAAAGTGTCTGTCTTTGGCCCGTCTTGCAACGACGATATAGTCGCCGATCTCTCCCTGCAATGCCTTCGACCAGTCGCAGTCTGCGTCGAAGTCGCGGAAGAACCGGAATGCGGGATGCCCTTCGTAGTTCTCGATCAGGTCTGCGGCCATCTGCAGGGGCGAGTATATGATCACCCAGTTTGCTATCTGCCGTGCCAGCGTGGTCTTTATGCAGCATTCCGCGTTGGGCCCGTTCCACTCGATCCGTCCCTTGTCGGCCTTCGCTGTGGAATAGTCGATGTCGAAGATTCCCGGAGTGTAGTCCATCGGTCCGCTCAGCATCCTCACGAAGGGCAGCGTCGTGAGATACTCTGCCGAATTCCCTTCCGACCATGCGTTCCATTCCATGCCCCGCGCCCCTTCGCGTGTCATCATGTTGGGCCACGTGCGTCGTATCCCCGTCTCCTTTATCGGCTTGTGTACGTCGAGCATGATCCGGTATTTCGCCGCCGTTTCCACGACCCGCTGATAGTGCTGCACTCCATACTGCGAATGATGGAGGTAACCGCCTTTGAATCCCCCTGCATATCCCGTTTTGAGCGTGTGAACCCCCAGTTCGGCATACCTCCTCATCGCTGCTTCCAGGACGGCTTCGTACTCAGGAATATTTCCTCCCGTTTCATTGTGCATCCACAGTTGCACGCCCTTTTCACGGGCATAGGCGGCTATTCGCTCCAGATCGAAATCCGCATAGGGTTCGAGGTAGTCGAACTGCTGGTTTCCGCCCCAGTTCTCCCATCCTTTGTTCCAGCCCTCGAACAACACTCCTTGTATGCCGTTTTCCGCAGCAAAGTCGATGTGCCGGATGGCATTCCGTGTCGTTGCTCCGTGTCGCGGCCCCATCGTCCATACCTGCGTTCCGAGGTGCATTCCCCACCATACCCCGACATCCTTCTGCGGCACGATCCATGAGGTATCCTCGATCTTCGAAGGTTCGTTCAGGTTGAGCACCAGCGACGAGTTAATCAGGCCTACGGCCCTGTCTGCTATCTGTATCGTGCGCCAGGGCGTCGTGAAGCGTCCCGGAATGTACGCCTTCACGCCGTCGGGCAGGGGCGCGAGGTCGGCTTTCAGCACCCCCGCACTGTCGCGCCTCAATACCATCTCGGGCCAGTCGTACAGGGCCGCCTCGTGCACGGCTCCGAATATTCCGTCCCCAGTGCGGAACGTGAAGGGCGTGTTTGCATCCGTAATCCGTGCGACGGGCTGCTCGCGGTACTGAAGTTCATAGGTCTCGAAATTGCCGGGTATGGACCACGACATCGTATGACCCTCATCTGCGAACCGGAACTCCGTCAGTTCGTCCGTCACGGCCAGCGAATCGGGCTGCGCCAGTTCGTAGCGAAATGCTATTCCGTCGTCGAATGCGCGGAAGCGGAGCGTGAAGGCCATGCTTTTTCCGGCTTCCGCACTCGACGGACATTTCGTTGTAACGGTTGCGGTGCCGTTTGTTCTCACCCCAAGGGGCTGTCCACAGCTCGTCGTGGGAGGAGTGCCATACGCCTGTTATCGTCGCTCCCTGCAGCGAGGTTCCGCATGCCGCGAGTCCCATCGCCGAGGGCAGTATCAGGGGCTTGTCGTCGACCGTGACGGCATAGGTCACGCCCGCCCCTGCATCGGCTTCGACAGATACGGCGATGCGTCCGTCAGGGGAGGTTACGAAGGGCTGCTGCGGAGAGCATGCTGCGAACAACGCACAGGCGAAGGCCATGAAGGCAGCATGTGGATTCGGAATCTTCATGGGAAGGCTATTTTTCGGGTTCCATCTCGAAGCGCACCTTCGCACCTTCCAGAAGTGTGGAATAGCTAAGGAACGGCCTTTCCGATACTTTTCCGTCGATAGCCATTTTACCGACATAACGCTTCTCGGAGCTGTTCTCCGGAGCGTCGATCTCGATCGTATTGCCGTTTTCGAGGTGAATGACGGCCTTGCGGAACAGCGGCGATCCGACTGCGTATTCGTCCGCGCCGGGACACACGGGATAGAACCCTAAGGCCGAAAATACGTACCACGCCGAGGTTTGTCCGTTGTCCTCGTCGCCGCAGTAACCGTCGGGCTTGGCCGAGTAGAGGCGATCCATGACCTCACGAACCCACCACTGCGCCTTACGGGGTTGCCCGGCGTAGTCGTAGAGGTAGATCATGTGCTGCGCGGGCTGGTTTCCGTGGGCGTAGTTGCCCATGTCGGCCACCTGCATTTCGGTAATTTCGTGGATGCGGAACCCGTAGTAGCTGTCGTCGTAGATCGGCGGCACGACGAAGACCGAGTCGAGCATCAGCGTGAATCCTTTGCGTCCTCCCATCAGGTCTATCAGTCCCTCGACATCGTGGAACACCGACCATGTGTAGTGCCACGCGTTTCCCTCGGTGAAGGCGTCGCCCCACTTGTAGGGGCTGAAGGGCGTCTGGAACGTCCCATCGGCATTGCGTCCGCGCATCAGGCGCGTTTCGGGATCGAAGAGGTTTTTATAGTTCTGCGAAGCCTTTTCCAGCATCGCAGCGTCGTTCGTTTTTCCCAGTTTTTTCGCCACCTGCGCGATGCACCAGTCGTCGTAGGCGTATTCGAGCGTTCGTGCGACATTCTCGTTGATACCCACATCGTAAGGGATGTATCCCAGTGTGTTGTAGTATTCGTGTCCGAGGCGCCCCGTGGAGCTCACCGTGGGGTGTACCTTCCGGCGTCCTGCGAGCATCGCCTCGTAGAGCGTCGCAATGTCTTCCTCGGGGGTGACACCTTTCAGGATGGCATCCGAAACGACCGATGCCGAGTTGTTTCCGACCATGCACCCACGGTGTCCGGGCGAAGCCCATTCGGGCAGAAATCCGCTCTCGCGGTAAGCGTTGGCCAGCCCGGTTTGAATCTCGGCGTTGACCGACGGATAGACCAGATTGAGCAGCGGGAACAGACTGCGGAAGGTGTCCCAGAATCCCGTGTCGGTATACATGTATCCCGGCAGTACCTCACCGTTGTAGGGGCTGTAATGCAAGATATTGCCGTTCTTGTCGATCTCGTAGAACTTGCGCGGGAACAAGGTCGAACGGTAGAGGCACGAATAGAACGTGCGGTACTGATCTACGGTTCCTCCCGCAACCTCGATGCGTCCCAGCACCTCGTCCCAGCGTGCTTGGGCTTTCGATTTTACGGTTTCGAAATCGTCCTTTCCCAGCTCTTCGAGGTTCTGCACGGCCTGCATCTGCGAGATGAACGACGAGGCCACGCGCGCCGAGACCTGCTCGCCGCGCCGGGTTTCGAAGCCTACCCGCACGAGGGCGTGTTCGCCGACTAACTGCTCTCCCCCGACCGGCTTCGTGCCGTCATAGATCTGGAAATCCCGGATCTTCCGGTCGAAGCGCACGATAAACCAGTTCTTGAAGTTGTCGGGCACACCTCCGCTGTTGCGCGTGGTGTATCCCACGACAGTCCGTTTGTCGTGCATGACCCTGATGTACGATCCGTGGTCGAAGGCGTCGATCACCACCCCCGACTCGTCCGATTCGGGGAACGTGAAACGCATGATCGCAGCCCGCTCGGTCGGGGCGATCTCGGCCTTGATGTCGTGGTCGGCAAGGTAAACCGAATAGTAGTAGGGGCGTGCCTCCTCCGACTGGTGCGAAAACCAGCTTTGGCGCGATTCTTCATCCACCTTATCCTTCCCGCGCACGGGCATGATGGAAAACTGCCCGTAGTCGTTGATCCACGGTGAGGGCTGGTGGGTCTGCTTCAGGCCCCGGATGGTGTGGGAGCCGTAGGTATAGGCCCATCCGCTGCCTATCTCGCCCGTCTGGGGCGTCCAGAAGTTCATGCCCCACGGCAGGGCGACGGCCGGGTAGGTGTTGCCCGTCGAGAGCGTGAAGTCGGAGTGCGTGCCTACGAGCGTCGAGACGTATTCCGAAGGCCGCGCCGAAGGTTCGTCGCAGGAGGTTGCCGCGGTGCGCCCCGTGCGGCTTCCGCAGCTGCCGCACAGAACGGCGGCAAGTAACAGCAAAGAAACAGGTTTTATCATTGTTATTTGGTTTTTTCCGGTCAGTCAATGGAATTAAGTAAGTCGACCTTGTTTTCGTTTACGAGTTTTAATATGAGTTCCCCGAAGAGCGTGTTCTGCCAGGCGAACCACGGGCGGGTGAAATTCGCAGCATCGTGGCGCGAAAAACTTTCGTGCATGAATCCCGTTCCGGCGTCGGTGGTAATCAGCTGGCAGATGCAGTCGCGAATCTCTTCGTCATCGGTCGCCGTGAAAGCCCGCATCATGATGCTCATGGGCCAGATCATCTCCACCCCGATATGGGGGCCGCCGATGCCCTCGCCGGCGGGGCCTCTCCAAAAGTAGGGGTTCTCTTCGCTCCAGACGAACCGCCGGGTGTTCTCGTAGACAGGGTTCGTGCGCTCCACGTTGCCCAGGTAGGGCATTGCCAGCAGCGACGGCACGTTGGCATCGTCCATCAGGAATCGGCCTCCGAATCCGTCCACCTCGAAGGCGTAGATCTTCCCGAACTCCGGATGCTCGACCACCGCGTATTTCTGCAACGCCTCTTCCACCTCTCCGGCCAGCGCCGTGCACTCCGCGGCCAGCTCCCGCTCGCCGTTCACCGCCGTCAGTATCTCGGCGGCCTTCCTTAGCGACGTGACGGCCATAAAGTTCGACGGGATGAGGAACCCGAAGGTCGTAGCGTCGTCAGAGGGCCGGAACGCCGAGACGATCAGCCCCACGGGTTTCACGGGGTTGCCGCGCCCCACATGGCAGCGGGTGTCCAGCTGACGGTCCGTCGTGCGCAGGAAGGTGTAATCGCCCGGACCCTCCTTCATCTGCTGTTCGCGCAGCGTCTTCACGATGTTGTGCATCGCCGAGGTCCACTCCCCGTCGAAGACCGATGTGTCGCCCGTGGTCTTCCAGTAGTGGTGCGCAAGGCGCAGAGGATAACAATGGGAGTCGATCTCCCACTTGCGCTCGAAGACCATCGGGTCGGCCTGCGGAAAATCCGTCTTGTTGTGGGCGCCCGTCGGCGCGACGTTGAAAGCGTTGGCATAGGGGTCGATGTTGATCAGCTTCAGCTGGCGGCGGATCACCCCCGCGATCATCTTCTGCAACGCCGGGTCCTCCTTGCACAGCTGCACGTAGGGCCACACCTGCGCCCCCGAGTCGCGCAGCCACATGGCCGGAATGTCGCCCGTGTAGACGTAGGTATCGGGATTGCCGTCCGCATCCTCGCCGTAGTGCACCGTGGTGTCGAGCGTGTTGGGGAAGCAGTTGGCGAACATCCACCGCAGGCGTTCGTTGGTCAGAAGACCGCACACGCGGGCGATCTCCCCCTCTACCGCTTCCGACTTAAAAAGCCGCTGCTCCTCCGCGGGCCGCTGGTCGGCGTACGCCTCCGGTTCGTCGGGGCAGTACCACACCTTGGGTTCGTCGCCCATCTCGAAGCGCAGCTCCCCGCCCTTCATCAGGTCGGCATGACCGATCCAAGGCTTCGTGTAGGGTTGACCATTGAGCCACACCCGCTGGATATACTTGTTCGCAGCGGAGTTGTTCTCGGCCGTGATCGTGAACACACCGCTCGGGACCTTCACTTCGGCCCGGTCGAAGAGCGGCGATCCGAACCAGTAGCGTCCGCCCGCAGGCTCGGCCTCGTACATTCCCAGCGACGAAAGAACGTACCACGCCGACATCTGTCCCACGTCCTCGTTGCCCGACAATCCGTCCGGCCGGTCGTGGTAGAGCGTCGTCAGTATCTCGCGCACCTTGTCGGCGGTCTTCCACGGCTGACCGATCATCGTGTAGAGGTAGACGACGTGGTGGCTGGGTTCGTTGCCGTGGGCGTACTGACCGATCAGGCCCGAGATGTCGGGCGAGGCGGCTCCCTCGAGCACGGAGCTGACGACGAACAGCGAGTCGAGTTTCCCGGTGAAGGCTTCCTTGCCGCCGAAACAGCCGATCAGCCCCTCGACGTCGTGCGGCACGAGCCATGTGTACTGCCATGCGTTGCCCTCGCAGTAGTCGTCGGCGCGGTGTGTCGAGCGGAACGGATTAAAAGGCGTGCGGAACCGGCCTTTCGAATCGAGGCCGCGCATGAAGCGGGTCTGCGGATCGAAGAAATGGCGGTAGGATTTGCTTCGTTCGAGGAAATGGTCGTAATCCGCGGTCTTGCCCAGCTCTTTGGCGACCTGTGCCACGGCCCAGTCGGCGAGGGCGTACTCCATGTCGTAAGCCACCGCCTCGTTGAAGAGGTCGCAGGGGATATAGCCGTATTTCATGCGCAGATCCATACCCCGCTCGCCGAGCATCGCCGACTGCTTGAGCGCCTCGTAGGCCTGCTCCCTGTCGAAGCCGCCGTAGCCTTTGAGCACGGCGTCGGCCAGGGCCGGGATACCGGGATTGCCGACCATGCAGTCGGTTTCGTTACCCATCAGGTGCCATACGGGAAGCTTGCCCTGCTGCCGGTAGATATGGAGCATCGTATTGGCGATGTCGGGCATCTTCTCGGGGTGGAGGATCGTCATGAGGGGCTGGGCGGCGCGATAGGTGTCCCACAGCGAGAAAGTCGTATAGTTCACGAACGGCGCGGCGCGGTAGATCTTGCCGTCGGAACCGCGGTAGTCGCCGTTCACGTCGCAGAATTCGGACGGGGCGACCATCGTGTGGTAAAGCGCCGTATAGAAAATGCGGCGTGCGGCGTCGTCCGAAGTCTCGATGCGCACCTTCTGCAACTCGGCGTTCCACGCCCGGTCGGCGGCTGCGGCCGTCGCTTCGAAGTCCCAGCCGGGAAGCTCGGCCTGCATGTTCAGGCGTGCATTCTCGATGCTCACGGGCGAAATGGCGACCTTGACATAGATCGTCTCTCCGGCCGAAGTGTCGAAACCGACCCGGCCGTAAAGGCGCTCCGCCCTGAAGCTGTCGCCTTCGCGCAGGCCGCCGTCCTCGCCGCCCTCGTAAATGGCTAGCGACTTGAAGGGTTTGGAGAATTCGGCCGTGAAATAGACCCGCTGGTCTTTCGCCCAGCCCGTCGAGTAGCGGTAGCCGCTGATCGTATGGTCGTCGGCACGTTCGATGAAGGTTTCGGTCGGAGCATCCCAGCAGCCGCCGTTCTCGAGGTCGAAGACCACGGCGGCATCGGCCGATGCCGGGAAGGTATATTTGTGCAGGCCGACGCGCTTGGTGGCGGTCAGCTCCACGTCGATGCCGTAGCGGTCGAGCCGCGTGGCGTAATAGCCCGGGCGGGCCTTTTCATTGGCGTGGCTGAAATACGACCACATGCCCGACTGCGGGTCGTCCTCCGTGCCGCGGGCATAGGTCACCTGCCCCACGACGGGCATCACCGTGACGTCGAACAGGTCGCCGATACCGGTGCCGTTCAGGTGTGTGTGGCTGAAACCGATGACCGTCGTGTCGGAAATGTGGTAGCCCGACGTCCAGTCCCACGACTGCGGGATGCTCGTGGGGCCGAGCTGTACGGCGCCGAACGGGACGTTGGCGCCCATGAATACATGGCCATGGCCGCCCGTGCCGATACGCATGTCGACATACTGCGTCAGCGAATCCGTACGGGGTGCCTGCGAGCAGGCCGCCAAAAGCAGGCCTGCGCCGAGAGCTGAGAGAGATTTTAAATTCATAGGGACATATGTTGTTTTTATTTGCGTTCGGGTTGCAATCCGAAAACCAGCCGGCCGCCGCCTACCAGTTCACCGTGCGAAATGCGGTATTTCTTCAGCGGCCTGCCGCCGAGGGTCATCGAGCCGATGTAGACGTCGCCGGCTCCGGAGCGCTCCGTTTCTATAACGAGCTCCCCGGCCGGATAGTATTTCGGGTCGAGCGTAACGGTCACCTTGTCGAAAACAGGCGATGTAAGCGTATAGTAAGGCTCCCCCGGGCAGTCCGGGTAGAGGCCCATCATCGAGAAGACCGCCCACGCCGACATGGTGCCCGTGTCGTCGTTGCCGGGGATGCCGTCGGGGGCTGTCGTAAAGTACCTGTCCAGCAAACGCCGTACCTCGCGCTGCGTACGCCACTCCTCGCCCTGGAAATAGCTGAACAAGTAAGGATAGGCGATGTCGGGTTCGTTCGCCGGGTCGTACAGCCCCTGGTCGAAGACCATCTGCAGCTTGTCGATGAATCGGCGTCTGCCGCCCATCAGCCGGGCCAGTCCGGCCACGTCGTGCGGGACATAGAACGTATAGTTCCAGGCCGAACCTTCGTGGAAGCCGGGGACGGGTTCGAAATTCTCACCCTGGCGCGGGTCGAAGGGCGTGAGGAACTTACCCTCCTTGGTAATCGGACGGAACGTGCCCGACTCGGTGCTGTAATAGTTCTTATAGCCGAGCGAGCGGGCGCGGAACAACGCCGCGTCGTCTTTTTTGCCGAGCGAGTCGGCCAGCAGCGACAGCGCGTGGTCGGCGATATAGTATTCCAGGGCGTGCGACACGGAGTTGTCACCCGAAAGGTCGCGGGCGTAGAAGCCCAGCGGCACATAACCTTTTTCGATGTAGGGGTCGATGTCGGGGCGCATCCTGTTCCGCGCGCCCGGCGTCGTGGCCGATTTGCGCATCGCCTCGTAGGCGGCGTCCATATCGAAATCGCGCAGCCCCTTCATCCAGGTATCGACGATCACGGGGATCGACGGGTCGCCCTCCATGGTGAAGGTTTCACGGCCGTAGAGTTCCCACTTGGGGAGCCAGCCCCACTCCCGGTACATGCCGACCATCGAGCGCACCATCTCCAGTTGGCGTTCGGGGTAGACCAGCGTCAGCAGCTGGTGCAGGTTGCGGTAAGTATCCCACAGCGAGAAGACCGTATAGCGGTTGCCCTCGGCCGTGCGGATCTCGGCGCTCTCCATCGCGGGGTATTCGCCGTTGACGTCGCTCAGCACGTTGGGGTGGATCAGCGCATGGTAAAGCCCCGTATAGAAGACCTTCTTCTGCGCTTCGGTACCGCCCTCGACGCGGATGCGCCCCAAGTCGTCGTTCCACGTGCGGCGTGCGGCCGCACGAATGTCGTCGAACGAGCGCCCCTGCTGCTCGGCTTCGAGGTTCAGGCGGGCGTTCTCGGCCGACACGAACGAAACGCCCATGCGCACCTCGACCTGCTCGCCCGGCTGCATGTCGTAGGAGAACCACACGCCGACGTCGTCGCCGGCAATGTCCTTACCGTATTGCGTATAGAGCTTGTAGTTGCCGGCATCCTTGTCCCATTCGGCTTCGACGCCCTGTTTCGGGGGTTGTTTCTTCCAGAACCCGGTGGCCGCGGGGCGTTTCGAGACGCGCATCACGAAATAGACCGGGAACACCGCCTGCGGGTTGTAGCAGAACGTGCCCAGCAGTTTCATGCCCTCGACCTCGGTGTCGCTCACGCGGCGCACCCAGGCTCCCGACTCGTTGGTAAGCCCCTCGCCCAGGTTTAACAGAATATGTCCCGTACCCTCCGGAAAGGTATAGCGCTCGGCCGACGTGCGCGGCGTGGCCGTCACCTCGGTGCGGATACCGTACTTGGTCAGCAGGTTCGAATAGTAGCCCGGCAAGGCCGTCTGGCTGGTATATGCGCTGCCGTAGTTGCGGTAATCGACGTCCAGCGCACCCGCCGTCGGCATTACCAGCAGCGAGCCCAGCTCGGGGCATCCCACGCCGCTCAGGGTGACGTGTGCAAAGCCCGTGAAGAACTTGTTGCGGTACTCATAGGGCGCCGACCACCACCGGGCGTCCTTATCGTAGAGGTTCTCGTCGGAGCCCATCACATTGAACGGCACGACCGACATCATCCCGTTGGGGCATACGGCGCCGGGGTTGGTCGTCCCGAAATTGGTCGTCCCGATGAACGGGTCGACCCAATCGGCAGGCTCCTGCGCACGCAGCGGTGTCGAGAAAACGGCTGCGGCGAGCGCAGCAGTTAAGAGCGTTCGTCGCAGCGGCATCAGCGTATATTGTTTTTGCGGGTGAAGTCGATGATCTCCGGGATATAACCGAAAGCAAGCCCCGTAACCGTGTCCGCACACCCGTAGTAGACCGCAACGCGCCCCGTCGCGGAGTCGTGCAGCGCCGCGCAGGGGAACGTCACGTTCGGCACGTCGCCCGTGCACTCGTACGTCTCACGCGGGGAGATCAGGTACGGGCCGCTGCGCGCCGTGACTTTCCACGGCTCATCCAGGTCGAGCAATGCCGAGCCGAACGCATAGACGTAGCCGTTGCACGAACGGAGCACCCCGTGGTAGAACAACAGCCACCCTTCGCTGGTCTCGATGGGCACGGGCCCCGCGCCGATCTTCATGCACTGCCAGGCCGAAACCTCGAACGCCGCGGGCGACATCACGTGGCGGTGGCGTCCCCAGAACTCCATGTCGGGCGACTCGGAATAGAAAATGTCGCCGAACGCCGTATGCCCGTTGTCGCTCGGACGCGAAAGCATCGCGAATTTCCCGCCGATCTTGCGGGGGAACAGCACGCCGTTGCGGTTGAACGGGATGAAGGCGTTTTCCAGCTGGTGGAACGTCTCGAAATCCTCCGTCCACGCCACGCCGATCGTCGGGCCGTGGTAGCCGTTGCACCACGTCACGTAGTATTTGTCCCCGATCTGAGCCACACGCGGGTCGTAGCCGTAGACCCACTCCGAGATCTCGGCGTCGCCGCCCACCAGGTTGAAGTCCTCCTCGCGGATGTCCCAGTCGATGCCGTCCACCGAGAAGCCCGCATGGATGCGCATGCGGCGATTCGTGTCGTCGCAGCGGAAAACACCCGCATAGTTGTACTTGCCCTTCTTAAACGGCACGACCGCCGAATTGAAGACCGAGTTGGAGGTCGAAAGCGCGTCGCGCCCGATGATCGGGTTGGCAGAATAGCGCCACATAACCTCCTTGCTCCCCGCGGGACGCTCTTCCCACGGCATATCCGGCAGTGCCGGGCCCATTATTTTCAGATTGCTCATGTTATTTGGTTGTTGGTTTATCATCATAGGTGAACGGTACGAACCAGGTCATCACAAAGGCGGGGATCGTCGCCAGCATGACCACGATGAAGAAGACGCCGTAGCCCTTCCAGTCGCTCAGGTAACCCGAAACGGCGCCGGTGAGCATCACCGAAAGGTTCATGATGCCCGAGGCGAAAGCGTAGTGCGCCATCTGGTGCCGACCCGGGGCCACCTGCTGCATCATGAAGAGCGTAAGCCCCACGAACCCGAACCCGTAGCCGAAATACTCCACGACGATGCCGCCGCCCACGAGCCACATCGACTGCGGCTGGAACCATGCCAGCAGCGCATAGACCGCGAACGGAAGGTTGAAAATGCAGCACAGCGTGAAGAGCGAGCGCCTCAGTCCGCGGTGGGCGATATAGTAGCCCGCGAGCAGCGATCCCAAAAGGAATGCCCCGGCGCCGAACGTGCCGTAGTACAACCCGATCTGCTGGTTGGTAAGCCCCAGCCCTCCGGCCGCGGTATCCGCCTTGAGGAACAACGGCACGATCTTCATCACGAAGCCCTCGCCCAGGCGGTAGAAGACGATGAAGGCGATGTAATACCAGATATGCTTTTTCGTGAAGAACGCTGCGATCACCTCCTTCAGGCTGCGCAGCCCTTCCCGCAGCGAATGTCCGTCAGCCGCACTTCCGCCCGACGGCAACTCGCGGCTGTGGTAAATACCCAGCAGGACGAGCAGGCCGCAAAGGATCGCCAGCACCACCGTCCACGACTGCACATAGGCATCGAAGGTCGCCGCCCCGGAATCGCTGAAACGCTTGCTGAGCCAGCCCGCGAACCAGACCAGGCCGCCCGTGGCGACCAGTTTCGCAAGGTTGTAGAACGCCCCCTGCCAGCCGATATACCGCGCCTGATCCCCGGTCGAGAGCTCCGACATGTAAACGCCGTCGGCCGCGATGTCGTGCGTGGCGCCGCTGAACGCAACGACGGCAAAGACGGCGATCGTAACGGCGAAGAACGACGGTAGGTGAAGCGACAGAGCAGCAAGGCCGAACAATATGCCGCTTAGGAGCTGCGTCGTGACGACGAAGAATTTTTTGGTACGGAAAATTTCCAAGAAGGGGCTCCACAGGAATTTGATCGTCCACGGCCACATGATAAGCGATGTCCAGAACGCGATTTGTGCGTCCGAGATCCCCAGATCCTTGAACAGAACCGCAGAGACCATGTTCAGAACCACAAACGGAAGGCCCATCGCAAAGTACAAACTCGGAACCCAACGGAGAGGAGAAAGCGATTGTCGGGAGTTTTGAGTAAGTTGATTCATTTTGTATACTATATATTAGATCCGACAAAACAATGCCATCTAATATATAGTTCCACAACTCAATAAGATTCCCTCTCCTAAAGCTCTTTTTTTGATTTTTTCTTAAAATTAGAAACGAGAAAAATTTGACCCAAGAACAGATCAGCCGATTATATTTCAGAATATACTATCAATAGCAATAAGAGCAAATAATCCTTCAAAGACAAGCGTAATTTCATTGCCGCCTGTTGTAATTCCCTATCTACTTTTTTGAGGTTGATGCATAGCATGTCAGCAATCTCTTTGTAACTTTTTCCCTCCAGTTTATGAGCTATGAATACCTGTTTGGTCAATTCCGGCATTTGTTCCAGTTGTTTGCGGCATATCTCGATGATTTCCCGCTGGAATAATTCGTTCGGATTGCAACTTTCGATCGTGCGGGTATAAAAATCCATCACTCCGCGCTCCTTCATCAGGATTTTCTCATACACGGCTTTCCCCGTATATCTATCCCGACGATATTTCAGACAGCGTTTTTTTACGACACCGAAAAGATAGGCCTCTATGCTCGTAAACTGTACAGTTTCCCGGTTCTCCCAAATTGTCATGAAACTGTCATGGACAATATCTTCTGCCGTATTTGCATCATGTACAAGGCTATATGCCACAGCATATAGTTTTCGCTGGTATAGGCGAAATAACTTGTCGAACGACTGCTGGGTCAGTATGATAGTATCCGGTTTCATTCCAAGAACAAAGATAAGAAAAAATTAAAAAGATTATAATGCAAAAAAAATATTTACCCATATAATTGACCTGCAACAGGTTAATTTAATAAAAAAAATTATTTGCAAAAAAACGCATTTTAGAGGAGGGAATCTTATTGAGTTGTGGAACTATATAAATAGATGCGATATTATGACAGAATGGAAAAAAAGGTTACAGATGCAATGTTATTCCGTTTCTTCGCAGAGCAAACGACTTTGGAAGAAACCGATATGATTTCGGCTTGGCTGAACGAAGATCCGGAAAAGAATCAGAAAGTTCTCGATAAAGCATATAATTTGTATGTATTGGGCATAATGTGTGCACCTAATCCGGAGGCGGGTATAAATAATTCACGCTCTTTCCTACGTTTCGGATGGCCGAAAGTGCTGCGTTATGCCGGAGTTGCTGCCGCCATTTTACTGCTCGGAATTGCTGTCGACCATGTGCTTTTGAGTCAACGCATGAACCGGTGGTTACAACAGCAAACGACTGTCGAGGTTCCGGCAGGGCAGCATATTCGCCTAACGTTGGGGGATGGCTCCATCGTGGAACTTAATGCGCAGAGCCGCATCGTTTATCCTGCGATTTTCCCAAAAGGGGAGCGGCGTGTCCAGTTGAGTGGAGAGGCCATATTCAATGTCGCCCATAACTCTGAATGCCCGTTCATCGTGGAAACTTTTGCCTGTGATGTAGAAGTATTGGGTACGCATTTCGATGTAATCGCCAACCAAGCGGAGAATCGTTTTTCAACAGCTCTGTTTAGCGGCCGGGTTGCCGTGACGAATAAAAAAAACGGAGAATCCGTCATTCTGCAGCCCAACGATATCGTCAATCTTCGAGATGGAGGGTTTCAAATCCAAGAACTTGAAGATAAAGACGATTATCTGTGGATGGATGGTATTATTTCAGTGTACGGAATGCCGTTTGAGCAGCTGATGAGCAAGTTGGAGCGTAGTTATAACGTGAAGATAGAGATTCGGCGCGAAACCATGCCCGTCGTAAAATACAAAAGTTTGAAAATCCGTGTTTCGGACGGTATAGACCACGCTTTGCATATGCTACAACTCGCCTCGGATTTCACCTTTGAACACGATGCTGTTACCGATGTAATCATCATTAAATAGTCCATCCAATTATTAACTTATCTCAAATTCTTTAGATGCCTATGATGTAAACCACGAACTATCAACTCTGAACATTTGCTTCCTGATATGAAAAACCGATGAGTGGGCGAACACTCACCGGCGTATAGTTCAATCAGGAATATTAACCAATTCCCAACCATTGAACCAAACTTGACAAATGTATGAATAAAAAGATTATTCAGCAAATCTGCCTGTCTTTTCTTTTAGTTCTTACGCTCGTCTGTATCCCTGTTACTGGGGTGCAGGCACAGACGCAGAAGGTTTCCATCAAGATGGAAAACGTGCGTATGAAGCAGGTAATGAATGAGATTGAAAGACAGACAAAATTTCTTTTCGGAATCAATGATGATGTAGATGTTAACAGGCTCGTTACGGTAAATGTGACGAACCAATCCTTGCAAGCAGCCCTCGACCAAATGGTCAAAGGGACGGACATCACCTATCAGATCAGTAGTTCCAACATCATTCTCTCAAAAAAACAGGCAAAGCTCCCTGTTGACATTTCCGGAACTATCCGCGATATCAATGGCTCCCCGATCGTCGGAGCGACCATTGTTATCCGGGGCACCTCAATCGGCATCAGCAGCGGTTCCGATGGCTCTTTCTCGCTTCAGATACCCCCCCCCGCTGCCTCCCGGCAATTGGAAGTCAGCTATTTGGGCTATGAGACTCTGGTGGTCGATGTGGGTAACCGTACTGCTTTCGACCTTACGCTTCAGGAGTCGTCCGCCGAGATCGAACAAGTCGTGGTCACTGCTCTTGGTATTAAACGTTCGGAAAAAGCCGTAGCCTACAACGTACAACAGGTCAAGGCCGAAGACCTCACGACCGTCAAGGACGCCAACTTCATCAACTCGCTGACGGGTAAGGTTGCAGGTGTCACGATCAACACCTCGTCGTCGGGAGTCGGCGGTGCATCGAAGGTGATTCTGCGCGGTAACAAATCCATTTCGCAGTCGTCGAACGCGCTTTACGTTATCGACGGTATCCCGATGTATAATTTCGGCGGTGGCGGCGGAACGGAGTTCGATTCGCGCGGTGCGACGGAGTCCATCGCCGACATCAATCCCGAGGATATCGAGTCGATGTCGGTGCTGACGGGCGCCGCAGCTGCGGCTCTCTACGGTTCGGAAGCCGCGAACGGAGCCGTGATGATTACGACGAAGAAGGGACAGGCTGGAGCGCTGAAGGTTACGCTTTCGAGCAATACGGAATTCCTGAATCCTTTCGTGCTGCCCGAGTTCCAGAATCGCTACGGCACGGGCCTGAACGGCACCCGCAGCGGCTCGGGGATTTACAGCTGGGGCGAGAAGCTGCTCCCGGCGGCCCGCTACGGTTATACGCCGAACGACTATTTCGAAACGGGACACGTGTACACCAACGCCGTGACCGTTTCCGGCGGTACGGACAAGAACCAGACCTATTTTTCCGCCGCATCGGTCAATTCCGACGGCATCATCCCCAACAACGAATACGATCGCTACAACTTTACTTTCCGCAACACCTCTTACTTTCTGAAAGATAAACTGCGGCTCGACGCCAGCGCCAGCTATATCTATCAGAAAGACCAGAACATGACCAATCAGGGAGTCTATTCGAACCCGCTGG
>OHBD01000758.1_pt1 | contig 17367 bp, 14 predicted proteins | sample 1577291 | NCBI WGS metagenome assembly OHBD01 (sample SAMEA3879572, study PRJEB24766) | human gut metagenome | biome: human-associated habitat; feature: feces | place: USA | collected 1985/1987
ATAAAATGTCCCGGCCGGGTTTTTACCGTTCTGCTGTTTACTTCGTTCCGAAGATGCGGTCGCCGGCGTCGCCGAGACCGGGAACGATATACGCATGGTCGTTCAGGCACTGATCGACCGCCGCCACATAGATGTCCACATCGGGATGCTCTTCCGTCACGGCCTTGATGCCCTCCGGCGCTGCGATGATGTCCATCAGGGTGATATATTTGCAACCATACTCCTTCTTGAGAATGGAGATCGCCGCTGCGGCGCTGCCGCCGGTCGCCAGCATGGGGTCGACCACAAACACCTGACGCTCGGAAATATCGGGCGGCATCTTGCAGTAATACTGCACCGGCTCCTTCGTTTCCGGATCGCGGAACAGGCCGATATGACCGATCTTCGCCGAGGGGATGAGCGAAATCATGGAATCCACCATACCAAGACCCGCACGCAGGATCGGTACGATCGCCATCTTCTTGCCCGCAAGGACGCGAACCTTCGCCATCGCGACCGGGGTTTCAACCTCGATCTCCCGCGTGGGCAGATTGCGCGTTGCTTCGTAGCACATCAGTGCAGCGATCTCGCCGACGATCTCACGGAATTCCTTGACGCCCGTGTTCTTGTCGCGCAGGATCGACAGCTTGTGCTGCAGCAGCGGATGATCCAAAACCTGAACTTTACCCATTGTCACACTCCTTCTGTGCACGCAGCCGCTCCGCACGTTCCCGTTCCGCCTGCGAAAGCCGCAGATAGTTCGGCACCAACGCCGCACCGTCGGTCTCCGCCCCGGACAGGAGCATCGTCCGCGCCAGCAGCGCCACGCCCGAAGCGCGCTGCATTCTCAACTGCTCCGGCGCCAGAACGCAGCCGAAGCTCTTCTTACCGATGGTATTATAGCACAGCTCGGCACCATCGCCAACCATTATTTTGGGTTTTTCGATTTTTTTCAGTTCCTCGTCCAGTTCCTCCAGAGAGATCGCCCTGTCTGGCGTCAGACGGGTCAAAATGCCGTTTTCGCAGGAAAACAGCGCGTTATAGACCTGCTGCCGCCGCGCGTCCATCGCACAGCAGACCACGCCGGAGAAGCACTGCGCCTGCCGCGCCATGGCCTCCAGCGTCGAAACGCCCACGCAGGGAAGCTCCCGCCCCCACGCGAAGCCCTTTGCCGCGGCAACGCCGATGCGCACGCCCGTAAAGCTCCCCGGCCCTGCCGCGCAGGCGACCGCCGTCACATCGGCAGGCGTGAGCGCGCAGTTTTCCAGGAGCTGCTGCGCCATCTGCATCAGCGTGCGGCTGTGCGTCTGCCCGCAGTTCAGATAGGATTCCCCCAAAAGGACGTCCTCATCCAGAAGCGCGACCGAGGCCGCCTTCGCCGAGGTTTCAAATGCCAGGATCCGCATCCAGTGCACTCCCTTCTATCGTGATCTTTCTGCCTTCGTCCGAGGTTTTTTCGATCCGGACGGTGATCGCGTCCTCCATCGCGCCGGACACATTTTCGCTCCACTCGACGGCGCACACGCCGCCGCGGGCAAGATAGTCCTCCCAGCCGATGTCGAACAGCTCCTCCTCGGAGCCGAGGCGGTACATATCAAAATGAAACAGCGGGAGCCTGCCGCCCGTATACTCATTGACGATGGTGTACGTCGGACTGGTCACGCGCATGGAAATGCCCAGCCCGCGCGCAAGCCCGCGCGTAAAGGCGGTCTTTCCCGCGCCCAGCTCGCCAAGGTAGGCAACGACCTCGCCGCCCCGGAGCGTTTCGCCCAGACGCTGCCCCAGACGCTCGGTTTCTTCCGCGCTGTTGGTGAAATACTGCATTCTTTCACGACCTTTGGTTTTTTCGCGTTTATTGTATCATTCCCGCCGCTTTTTGTAAACACTTCCTTCTGCGTACTTTTTTGTTTACAAGCCGGGCGAATGATGGTAGAATAATGAGAACGGAGGTGAGGTCATGAAGAAATTTGCAAATCGTCTGCTGGAAATTTTCAAAAAGGGCGATATGATCCTGCTGGCGCTGTGCGTCGCCTCCTCCGTTTTCGGCATCGTCATGATCTACGCCGCCACCTATACGGAAGGCAACACCCGCATGATCATCATCCAGACGGCGTCCCTCTGCGCGGGAATTCTCGTCTATCTCGGCATGACCGCGCTGGACATCGACATTCTGGCCGGGCAGCGGACGCTTCTCTTCCTGTTCAACTCGATTTTTATCGCCATGCTGCTGGTCTGGGGTATTGAAGGCTCCACCGGCAACCGAAGCTGGCTGCACTTCTCCTTTCTGCCTTTCAACATCCAGCCGGCCGAAGTCTGCAAGATCACTTATATCATCATTCTGGCCAAAACCATGAGCGTCCACCGCAACCATGTGTCCTCTCTGCGCTGTGTGCCTGTGCTGACGGGCCATATGCTCTTCATCGTCGCGGAGATCGTCTTTATCTCAAAGGACATGGGCGTGGCGCTGATCTTTGTTTTCATTTTCCTGATCATGGCCTATGTCGGCGGCGTGAGCGGCTGGTGGTTCCTCGGCGGCGGCGCAGCCTTTGCCGCAGTCAGCCCCTATTTGTGGAAGCACATCATGCGTCCGGACCAGAAAAAACGCATTCTCGCGCTGATCGACCCGACCATTGACCCCACGGGCGAAGGCGTTCTCTGGCAGACCAACAAGAACCTGGAGGCACTGCGCAACGGCGGTCTTTCCGGTCAGGGGCTGTTCCACGGCGATCTGACGAACTCCGCCGCCCCGCCACACGGACTCCATCTTCTGCTCCATCGGCGAGCAGCTCGGTCTGATCGGCTGTCTGGCGGTGCTGCTTCTGCTGCTGGCCATCGTCGCGCGCTGCATCTATGTCGGCATGAAGTCCCCGGACTATATGAACCGGCTGATCTGCATCGGCATTGCCTCCATGTTCCTGTTCCAGATCCTGATCAATATCGGCGTATGTCTGGGCCTGTTCCCGGTCATCGGCCTTGCGCTGCCCTTCTTCAGTTATGGCGGCAGTTCCCTGATGACCTCCTTCCTCGCCGTCGGCATCGTCTCCGGCATCAAAATGCGCCCCGCGCCGGACATCACCGTACACTATATCCGGCCGTACTGAAAAGCCGAAAGGCTTCAGCACGGTCGAAGTTTTTATATTCTTTTTTCTCCGCTTATTAAGGAATCAATTGCTAATTTCAATATAACAGTTGCCTTTTTCGTGCAAATGTGCGATAATACGTACAGACTCTATTTTATCGTTCAAAATGCTTGCAGAAACATAACGGGAGGAAAACATGAAGGGAATTATCTTAGCCGGCGGAGCCGGAACTCGCCTGTATCCTTTGACAATGGTGACAAGCAAGCAACTTTTGCCCGTCTACGACAAGCCGATGATCTATTACCCGCTTTCCACACTGATGCTGGCCGGAATTCAGGATATTCTGATCATTTCCACACCGTCGGACACACCGCGCTTCGAAGCTCTGCTTGGCGACGGCAGTCAATTCGGTGTCCGGCTGCAATACGCCGTGCAGCCTTCCCCGGACGGTCTTGCGCAGGCTTTCCTGATCGGCGAAGAATTTATCGGGGACGACCTGTGCGCCATGGTGCTTGGCGACAATATTTTCTATGGCAATGGTCTGTCCAGGCTCCTGCGGCAGGCGGTTGCAAATGCAGAGCAGGGTCGTGCAACCATTTTCGGCTATTACGTCAATGATCCGGAACGCTTCGGCATCGTCGAATTTGATGAAAACGGCAAAGTCCTTTCCGTAGAGGAAAAGCCGAAGCACCCCAAGTCCAACTACTGCATCACGGGGCTTTATTTTTATGATCGCCGCGTGGTGGAAATGGCAAAGCAGGTCCGGCCTTCTGCCCGTGGAGAGCTGGAGATCACCTCACTGAACGATTTGTACTTACAGGACGGAACACTGGACGTCCAGCTTCTGGGGCGTGGTTTTGCCTGGCTAGACACCGGTACGATGGACAGTCTGGTCGACGCAGCGGATTTTGTGCGCATGATCGAAAAGCGTCAGTCCATCAAGATCTCCGCGCCGGAAGAGATCGCCTATCGGAATGGCTGGATCGACCGTGACGCGCTTCTGGCGTCTGCCGCCCGCTATGGAAAAAGTCCCTATGGCGAACATCTGAAGGCCGTTGTGGAAGGAAAAATCCGTTATTGATTCTGAAAGGAAGCCTGCACAGCATGAAGAAAATCGAAACAGCACTGCCCGGCGTATACATTATCGAGCCACAGGTTTTCGGCGACCATCGCGGATATTTTATGGAAACTTATTCCCAGCGAGCCTTTGAAGAGCTGGGGATACACTGCACCTTCGTGCAGGATAATCAGTCCTTTACTGCCGCAAAAGGCGTTTTGCGCGGAATTCACTTTCAGAACAATCCCATGGCGCAAGCCAAGCTGGTACGTGTCACAAGGGGCGCTGTACTGGACATCGCCGTCGATCTCCGGAAAGGCAGTCCTTTTTACTGCAAGTGGGTCAGTGCGGAATTATCCGCAGAAAACAAGCGGATGCTTTTCCTGCCGAGAGGATTCGGGCACGGCTTTGTCACTTTGACAGAAGATGTGGAATTCTGCTACAAAGTGGATAATTTTTACAGTAAGGAATGTGACCGCGGCATTCGTTTCGACGATCCTGCAATCGGCGCCGACTTCGGCGAAGTGCGCCGGGAGCTTCTCAGCGCCAAAGATCTGGCATCTCCCCTGTTGGCTGACAGTGACTGTAATTTTATTTATGAAGGAGAAAACGCATGACGATTATTGTTACGGGCGGCGCCGGCTTTATCGGCAGCAACTTTATCTATTATCAGCTGAAACACCACAAGGAGGACAGGATTGTCTGTCTTGATTCTCTGACCTATGCAGGCAATATGGCAACACTGGACGAGGCGATGAAGCATCCGAACTTCCGCTTCGTGAAGGCCGATATCACAGACACCGCAGCCGTCGATCAGCTTTTCCGCGAAGAGTCGCCGGATATCGTTGTGAACTTTGCCGCGGAAAGCCATGTAGATCGCTCGGTCGAGGATCCCGGTCTTTTCCTGCGGACAAACATTCTTGGCACCGGTACCCTCATGGACGCTTGCCGCAAATACGGCATCAAGCGCTATCATCAGGTGTCGACCGATGAAGTCTACGGTGACCTGCCGCTTGACCGTCCGGATCTTTTCTTTACCGAAACAACGCCGATCCACACTTCCAGTCCCTACTCTGCCTCCAAGGCCTCTGCCGATCTGCTGGTGCTTGCCTATGCGCGCACCTATCATCTGCCTGTCAGCATTACACGCTGCTCCAACAACTATGGTCCATATCATTTCCCGGAGAAGCTGATCCCCCTGATGATATCCCGCGCGCTTGCAGACGAGAGTCTTCCCGTCTACGGCACCGGAGAAAACGTGCGTGACTGGCTCTATGTGGAGGATCACTGCTCTGCCATTGATCTTGTTATCCGCAAGGGCCGCGAGGGCGAAATCTATAATGTCGGCGGTCACAACGAACGCACCAACCTTGAAGTTGTCAAGACTATCCTGCACGAGCTGAATAAGCCGGAAAGCCTGATCACTTATGTGAAAGACCGTCCCGGCCACGACCGCCGCTATGCCATCGACCCGGCGAAAATTCACGCCGAGCTCGGCTGGCTGCCGCAGACCTCCTTTGACGAGGGCATCAAAAAGACGATCCGCTGGTATCTCGACAACCAGAAATGGTGGAAAGACATTCTCGCGGGCGACTATCAGAACTACTACGAAAAAATGTACGGAAATCGGGAGAAGCTATGAAAGTACTTGTAACTGGCGTCGGCGGTCAGCTCGGCTTTGACGTATGCCGCCATCTGAATCAGCTTGGCATCGCCAATAAGGGCGTGGATATTCAGGATTTTGACCTGACCGACGGCGAAGCCGTCCTGCATGCAGTCAAGGACTACACGCCGGATGCGATCATCCACTGTGCCGCATATACAAACGTGGAAAAAGCGGAAACCATGCCGGAGGCCTGCGCCGCCGTCAACGAAACCGGCACGCGGAACGTCGCACAGGCGGCGCTGGCTGTCAACGCGAAAATGATGTACATCAGCACCGATTACGTCTTCCCCGGCACCGGCGAAACGCCGTATGAGGTAGATGCGCCACATCATCCGCTGAGCGTCTACGGTATAACGAAAGAAAAGGGCGAGCAGGCGGTCACATCGCTTCTGGAACGTTATTTCATTGTCCGAATCAGCTGGGTCTTCGGCCTGAACGGTCACAATTTCGTGCGCACCATGCTGCGGCTTGGTCAGAGCAAGAGCGAGATCAATGTAGTCGGTGATCAGATCGGTTCTCCGACCTACACAGCCGACCTTGCAGTTCTTCTTTGCGACATGATCCAGACGGAGAAATACGGTGTCTATCACGCAACAAACGAAGGTTATTGCTCCTGGGCGGAATTTGCACAGGCGATCATGGATGAAGCCGGGCTGCCCTGTACGGTGCATCCCATCCCGACGGAGGCTTATCCAACACTGGCAAAGCGTCCGCAGAATTCCCGCATGAGTAAGCGAAGTCTGGACGAAGCCGGGTTCTCCCGCCTTCCCGACTGGCACGATGCCCTGCACCGCTATCTGGAGCTTCTAAAGGCAGAAGAATAATCGCCCGGAAGAGAAAGAGGAACGGTCTGCGTCCCTCTTTCTCTTCGGAATTCCGTAGAAAGTGATTAAGTATGTATGATAAATGAGATAAATAGCAAACAATATTGGAACTGTCGTTTTCAATCCGGCGACTGGGAGCAATACGACGGTGACAAGCAGTCTGTTTTCTTTTACACGCTGGCCTGCACCGCCATGTCAGAACCGTTGCGCACTGATCTGGAAAGAAACGCGTTTCATTTTGTCGACTATGGCTGTGCACTCGGCGACGGTACGGCATTTCTGGCACACCGCTTTCCTTCCTGCTCCGTAACCGGCATTGATTTTTCCGATGCGGCAATTCAGGAAGCCTCTGAAAAGTACCCGCAATGCAGCTTTGAGATCGGAGATATCACCCAGCCTCTCCCCAAAGCCGACGTTGTTTTCTCTTCCAACACGCTGGAGCATCTGCAAGACCCGCTGCCCATCCTGCATTCGCTGGTCTGCGCTTCGACGAAGTATACCATCCTGCTTTTGCCGCTGGAAGAAGCACCCACCGTTGCCGAGCACGCTTTTCTATTTCAAACCGATATGTTCCCGGCACGCATAGAAGATCACTATCTGAGTGATTTTAAAGTTTTGGACTGCCGCGGTATGAATTCTCCCTACTGGAACAAGCGTCAGCTTCTGGTCGTGTATACAAACAAAACGTACCGACCGGATGACCATCTTCTTTTTGACCGCATGTACCGCGAACAAATCGAACCGCTGCAGGATGAGCTGCTGCAAAAAAGCGCCGCACTAACCGCTTCGCAGGAAGCGCTCCTTCAGTCTGATCATTCTCTGGCAGATGCACGCTCCGAGGCTTCCGGTCTTAAGACAAAACTGCAGGCCGCACAGGCCCATCTGGAAGAAAAAGAAGCCGCGCTCCATGCACTGGAGGATGAACTCGCGCACTGCAAATCCGTTGTCGCAGCGCAGGAAGAAGCCATCGCCTCACAGGAGAAGAACGCGCAGGAACGCAGCGCACATATCCATTCTCTGGAGCTTTCCTATAACGACAGCATCAACCGGCTGAACGCTGCCGCAATTGAGAACATTGCCCAGCTCGTGTCCGGGCAAAGCAACCGCGCTTTCTTGCAGGGCGAATGGGCAGAGATTTCCAGAATTTCCGCCGAATGTGACGGCATCACAAAGTACCGTGTTTATCGGCTGGCGCACCTCTATTATCGCTTCAAACGTCAGCTTATCTGCGGGCCCATGCGGGAAAAGAAAGCGTTTTTCCGCTGGGTGACTGGCAGCGACAAGGATCACGCAGTTGATTACAACCCACTGTTTCGCCTGTCCGGAGAACTGGCAAATGCAAGAGATCGTCTTTCGGATCATATTATGCGCTCCGCAGCATCTGTTCCCATTCCGGTCACATGGGGCAGCAACTGTCTGAACGCAGACAATGTCGATTCCGGCGCGCTGGCAGAGATTCTTGAGGAACCCTATCAAAAACATGACGTACTTATCTTCTCCGTCATCAACTATCACTTCCGCTATCAGCGGCCGCAGCAGATTGCGGATCATTACGCAAAGCGCGGTCATCGCGTGTTCTACATCAACGCCGGCTTTATCAGTTCGCTGACGCCAACAGTAGAGCAGGAAGGAAATCTTTATATAGTATCTCTCCCATGTACATGGGTCGGCGATGTCTACGCGTTGAATAAGGCCAGAGATCAGGAAGAGATTCTGGCACAGGTCAACCGCCTGCTTTTCCGTTATGGCATCCGCGACGCCCTCATGATCGCAGACTATCCCACCTGGGTGCACACCGTTCTGGCTCTGAAAAGAACTTACGGCTTCCCGCTGATCACAGATTACATGGACGACTTCACCGGCTTTGCGGCTACAACAGCCGATTATGTCCGTGAGGATTGCATTCGTCTGCTGGAACACAGCCAATGCGTCGCCGCAAGCTCCGAGTTCCTCGTTGAATCCGCAAAACGTTATAATCAGAATGTCCATGCGATTCGCAACGGCACGGAGTTCTCCCATTTCCACAAGGCATTTACCGGCGCGAAAAAGCACAAGCGGTCTGTCATCGGCTACTACGGTGCCATCGCCGAGTGGTTCGATGCAGAAAAGGTCCTGTATCTGGCAAAGCGCTTTTCCGATTGCGACATCGTTCTCATCGGCGGAGTTACCAATGAAAAAATACGCAAAGCGAATTTGCCAAATCTCAAACTGTTGGGTGAAAAGCCCTATGCAGAGCTGCCGGATTATCTGGCGGAATTCGACGTATGTCTGATTCCGTTTGATTCCAGTATTGACCTTATCAAGGCAACAAATCCTGTAAAATTCTACGAATATCTGTCTGCCGGGAAGAAAATCGTTGCAACCGAAATTCCGGAGCTGATGCCTTTCCGCGACAAATATGCCTATCTGGAAAACGATGACCGGGCCTTCGGCGACGCCGTGGAGCGCTGTCTGAAGGGGACCGATACGCTCGCCCCCACAGAAGAGCGCTTCCGTTTTGCAAAAGAAAATGACTGGCAGGCACGTCTGGATGCCTTTGAGGATGCAGGCATGTCCGTTTTTCCCATGGTCAGTATCATCGTTCTGTGCTACAACCAGCTTGATTATACAAAACAGTGCGTAGACAGTATTCTGAAGAATACCGCTTATCCGAATTATGAGCTCATCCTTGTGGATAACTGCTCGCAGGACGACACGGCTGACTATCTTCGCACACTTCCGGACCGTGACCCTCATGTTCGTATTCAGATCAACGAGACCAATAAGGGATTTGCGGGCGGCAATAACGACGGTCTGGCCATGGCTAGGGGCGATTATCTGGTTCTTCTGAACAATGACACCGTTGTGACCCGTGGCTGGCTCACCGGAATGCTCAAGCAGTTCTGCAATGCCGATGGCGTCGGCATCGTTGGACCGGTAACGAACAGCATCGGCAACGAGGCGATGGTGCCTGTCACCTATCACGAAATCAAAGACATGCCGCTGTTTGCCTACCTCTACACCGATCTGCACATGAACCAGTGCTACTACCACGATGGCGTGCTTGCCATGTACTGTATCATGTTCTCAAGAGAAGTGCTTCAAAAGGTCGGTCCGCTTGACGAAAATTATGGGCGCGGCTATTTTGAGGATGACGACTATTCTATCGCCGCGAAAAACGCCGGCTTCGATCTGGTCATGACCGAGGATGTGTTCATCCATCACTATGGGAATGCTTCCTTCTCCCTGCTTGGGGATGAAGTACGGCTGCGCCTCTTCCATGAAAACAAGGCATACTTTGAGAAAAAATGGGGAACCACCTGGACGCCGCACCATTTCCGTCATGGCGAACCAGAAGAATAAGATTCACTCAAGCAGAAACACCGGGAGGAAAAGTTTGAAAACTCTTCCTCCCGCTGCATATTTTATCCAAAAGCGTTCATCCTATCTGCGAAGAAAAATTTAGGAGGGAATCTCATGAGATCCATTCTTCGCACGATAGCCCTTGCCGGGATGCTCTGCGCGCTGTGCCTTTCCGCCGCGGCCAGCAGCGGCGCCGACACCCCCGCAGCCTCCCTCTCCGGCAGCTCCGAAACGCTCTACAGCGCCGAATACTGCTTCGCGGAGGCCGATTTCCACGCGGACACGCTCTCCGATCTGCGCGGTATTTTCGTCACCGGCGTGCCGGATGCCGCCGTCGCGACCGTGCAGCTCGGCCAGCGCGAGATCCTGCCCGGAGACGTTCTGCCGCTGGAATGCCTGAGCCGTCTGACGCTCCACCCCAACTGCGCCGGCGGCTGCGACGCCGTGCTGACCTACAGCCCCATCCGCGGGACGCGCCTCGACCCGGAGGCGACGCTGACCATCCGCATCAAGTCTGGAAAGAACGAAACGCCATCTGCCATCGCCGCCGAGTTTGAGACCTACAAGAATATCGCCAACGACGGCCAGCTCACCGGAACGGACGCGGAAAACGCGCCGCTCACCTTCCAGCTCGTCGACGCACCGAAGCGCGGCAGCGTAAAGCTAGAGGAAAACGGCGCCTTCGTCTACACGCCCACGAAGAACAAGGTCGGTGAGGACAGCTTCACCTTCACCGTGACCGACGACGCGGGCAACGTTTCCAAGCCCGCCACCGTCAAGATCCGCATTCTCAAGCCCTCGGACAGCAAAACCTTTGCCGATCTGGACGGCTCTATGGATCAGTATGAAGCCATGTGGAGCCGCGCCGCCGGCCTGTGCAGCGGCCGCTCCATCGGCGGCACGCTCTGCTACGGGGCAGAAGAGCCGGTCACCCGTGCAGAATTCCTCGTCATGGCAATGAAGCTGGGCAAGGTGTCCGTAGAGGAGGCGCTGACCGTTTCCGGCTTTGCCGACGCGCAGGACGCCCCGGCCTGGCTCCAGCCCTATCTCTCCTCCGCCATGCGCCGCGGCATCGTCCACGGCATCGCCACCGAGGCGGGACTGGTCTTCCAGCCGAACGAGGCCATCACCGGTGCGCAGGCAGCGGTGATGCTCCAGAACATCTGGAAGCTCCCGGCAGTCACTGCTGCCGCGGGCGCGGACGATACCGACTGGACCGCAGGCGCGGTGCAGGCGCTTTCCGAAGCGGGCATCACGCTCAAGGACAGCGGCGAAACGCTGACGCGTCTGGATGCGGCAAAGCTCCTGTACCAGATGAGCAAGCTCAAATAACCAATAAAATTCCTCCGGTTCGTCGAACCGGAGGAATAAATTTATTTCGTTTCGGGGAAGCGGTACTTTTCTTTATATTCGCGGAAAACCTCCGCAAACTCGTGGGTGCCGTTCTCCTTGACCGCGTTCAGATATTCGTGCGTGCCAAAGCTGCCGGCGTGCGTTTCGATCAGCGCAACGGCAATATTGGAGCAGTGGTCGGACACACGCTCGTAATTGGTCAGCAGATCGGAAAGGACGAAGCCCATCTCGATGGTGCAGGTACCCGCCTGCAAGCGTTCGACGTGCGCGGACTTGGCCTCGGCGATCAGCAGGTCGATGACCTGCTCCAGCGGCTCGACACGGCGCGCCATCTCCAGATCCTCCTGACAGAAGGAGTCGATCGTCAGGTTCAGGATGTCATTGAGGGCATTGGTCAGGTTCTCCAGTTCCTGCCGGGCCTGCGGCGAGAAGGTGATCTTCTTTTCATGGATCTCCTGTGCGCTGCGCAGCAGGTTGACGGCATGGTCGCCCAGGCGTTCCAGATCACCGATCGTATGCAGCATCTTGGAAACTTCCTGCGAATCCTTCTCGGACAGGGACTTGCGCGCCAGCTTCACAAGGAAGGTGCCGAGCTTGTCCTCGTACATATCAAGGTCGTCCTCATACTTCAGCACGGCCTGTGCCGTCTTTTCATCATAGTTATGCAGCAGACCAATGGCGGAAAGAATGGTTTTGCGGGCGATCTGCGCCATCTTGTTGGTGCGCGCATCCGCCTCGGAAACCGCGATGGAAACGGTGGAGAGCAGACGCTCGTCCAAAAATGCGGTTTCCTCCGTCGCCTTCGAGGGACGCACGAGGAGGTTGGTCAGACGCTCCAGGTGCTTCCAGAAGGGGAAGAGGATGACGGTATTGACTACGTTGAACACCGTGTGGATCATGGCGACGCCGAAGATCGTGACCGGATCGTCGATGAAATCAAAGCGTAACATCAGGCTTGCGCCGTAGAACAGTCCCATGCAGACGATGGTGCCGATGATCTTGATGATGATATGAACGATCGCGACCTTTTTTGCGTTCTTATTGACGCCCATGCTGGAGATCAAAGCCGTGACGCAGGTGCCGATGTTCGCGCCCAGCACCAGCGGAATGGCCATATTATAGGTAATCTGCCCGGAGAGCGCAAGGTTCTGCACGATACTGATCGTACCGGCGGAGCTCTGGATGACACCGGTAAAGATCGTGGAGATCAGCACGGCGACAATGGGATTATTGAACGCGGTCAGAAGCGCCTGGAAACTGCCGGAGTTCTCCAGCTCCTGCACTGAGTTGCCCATCATGACCATGCCGTACATCAGAATGGCAAAGCCGACGAGGATGCGGCCGAGATCGTGACGGCGCGGCTTCTTGCTCAGCGTGATCATGGCCACGCCAAACAGCGCGATGACCGGTGCGAAGTTCTTCGGATTCAGCATGGAGATCACGCCGCTGCCGGAGATGCCGGACAGGGAGGTGATCCACGTTGTGACCGTGGTGCCGATGTTTGAGCCCATGATCACGCCGATGGTCTGGCCGAACTGCATGATGCCGGAGTTGACGAGACCGACCAGCATGACCGTCATGGCCGAGGAGGACTGAATGGCGATCGTGATCACGAAGCCGAGCAGCATGGCCATCCAGCGGTTGTCCGTGATTTTTTTGAGAGAACGTTCGAGCGAGCCGCCTGCCATCTTACGCAGACCGTCGGACATGACGTTCATACCAAAAAGGAAAAAAGCAAGTCCGCCGATCAGCAGAATCACATCCATGCGCATTTCTCCGATCTTCTTCATCTGAAAGTTAGAGGATGCATACCCTCTCATTTATACTGTATCGGCCGAGAAGAACAAAGTCAACCCCATTTTCCCTTTTTCTCCAAGATTCTTCATCCTGCACAAAAGCACCTTTGTAAAGTGCAGGTTTTCCGTGAGGATTTTGTAGCCTGATCCGACTTGACGGCGCAGGGTTTCTTTAGTACAATAGATGGGCTGTCGGACAATTCCGCAGCGCGCGACAGTTCGAAACCATCCTGTCGTAAAACAAAACTATGGGCCTGACCGGCGCTTTATGCGCCCGTCTTCGTCCGGAAACGGAGAAAAACATGAAACACACTGCCCGCTCCCTTGTCCGCGGCGCGGTCTTCGCCGCACTGTACGCCGTGCTGACCTTCCTGCAAAACCTGCTGCTGCCCGGTACGACCTCCGCAGCCATCCAGTTCCGCCTGTCCGAGGCGCTGTGTATCTTCGCGCTGTTCACGCCGGATGCCATCTGGGGCCTGACGCTGGGCTGCTTCCTGTTCAATCTGCTTGTTCCCGGCTCTCTGCCGTTGGACTGGCTGGTCGGCACAGTCGCGACGGCTCTTGCCACACTGACCATGTACCGTCTGCGCCACGTGCGTGTGCTGCGTGTTCCGCTGCCCGCGCTTGTGATGCCCGCCGCCTTCAATGCGGTTTTTGTCGGCGCGGAGCTGACCATCTACATCGGCGAATTCTCCATGTGGCTGAATATGCTCTATGTCGCCGTCGGCGAGCTGGCCGTCCTTCTGACCGCCGGGACCGCGCTGTATTTTGCCTTCACGGCGCGCGGCCTGAACCGCCGCCTGTTCCCGGAGGACGCCGAATGATCTCCCGCGGCCGCAGGCTGGCCTGGTGCGCCTTGCTCACGGCCATTGCACTGACGATCTTCGTTCTGGAGGGTCAGATCCCCCTGTCCTTCCGGGTGCCGGGCATGAAGCTAGGGCTGAGCAATCTGGTCACGCTCTATGCGCTGTTCGCGCTCGGCTGGAAGGAGGCGCTGGGGATCCTGCTGGCGCGCATTTTCCTTGGCAACGTCTTCGCCGGGAATCTGATGGCGATGCTCTATTCCCTCTCCGGCGGGCTTGTCAGCTTTGCGGCGATGACACTTCTGCGGCGGGTCGTCCGCGAGAATCAGATCTGGGTCTGTGGTACGCTGGGCGGCATTGCGCACAACCTCGGTCAGATCGCTGCGGCTGCGCTGATCGCAAAAACCTCGGGCCTTCTTCTTTACCTTCCGGTGCTGATCCTCTGCGGGATGGTCACGGGGGCCTTCACCGGTCTGTGCGCGCAGCTTTTGCTGCAAAGGATCAGGCTGCACTAAAAAATCCGTGCCGAGGCACGGATTTTTTTGTCAGTATTCGTTTTAGCCCGCGGCCTCGGGCGCCTGCGTGGATCCCGCAGTGTCCTCGGACGCATCCGCAGATTCACTGGCGTCCGTCGATTCGCTGGCGTCCGTCGCCTGAGAAGCCTCGGCATCCTTCTGGGCATTGGCGTAGCTCACAAGATCAAAGACCCACATATTGGAGTAGTCAAATTCTTCCACATAGGTTTCGCAGAGCTCATTGATCTTCTCGTTGGCAAGCTCTGCGGCCATATCCTCCTTCGCGGTGTCAAACCACGTGCGGGTTTCTGCCTTGCCGCAGAAATACATGATGTGGTAGCCAAACGTCGTGCGCACGATACCGGTGTCGCCGGTCTTGCGGTTCTCGTCAAAGCACCAATCATTGAACTCCGTGACCGTCTTGCCGGGCGCAAGGGATTCATAGATGCCGCCGACGCTCGCATTGCCGTCCTTGGAATAGGTCTTTGCCAGCTCGGAGAAGTTGTCCTCCGTCTGGTTTTCCTGCCACAGCGCATAGATGCGATTGGCCTCGGCCTCCGCCGCTGCCCATGCGTCCTCGGAATAGGTGCCGTCCGCGCCCTTTTCGCCCTCAGGCTGGATAAGGATATGGCGGACATTGACATCGTTGACCTTCGTTACGCCCTTGCCCTCAAAGGTCTCCGCATTTGCGTCGAAGTAGGCCTCGACCTCTGCGTCCGTAGCGTTGTCATAGGGTTCGCCGTAGAGCACGTCCTGATAGTAGTGCATCGCGGTGATGTACATCCGCATGTAGTTCTGGTAATCCTTCGCCGTCACGCCTGCGCCGAAGTTTTCCTGCAAGTAGGCGTCGATGCTCTCAAAGCCCGCGTCGGCCGCTTCCTTCGCAAGATCGCCTTCCGGATTCGTCAGGTCGTCGAGCTGCGTCGCAACATCCTCCGGCAGCTCGTAGCCGTCGGCCTGCGCCGCGCGCTCCAGCGCACGGAACTGGGAGGTTTTCTTCACGACGGAGGTAAGGAAGTACTGCTCCCACGTGTTGCCCTCCAGCAGGGAGGACTGCTCGTGCAGGGGGCGCGTGGTGTCCAGTCCCATCATGGAGATGTAGGAGCCGTAGCTCTGCATCATCTGATAGAACTCCATCCAGTAGGCGACCTGCAATTCGCCGTTGGTCATGAAATAGTCGCCGTTTTCATCTCTGGCAATTGCCGTGCGCATTTCAAGGCTGTCGGCGGTGGTGTCCGTGATGTCGTAGCGGTCGCGGTCGGTCAGCGCACTCGTGCCGAAGGCGGTGTTTTCTGCCAGATAGGCCCGGTCGCCATAGGCCGTTTCAACCTTCTTTGCCGTCAGCTCCGGATGGGCGCTGAGGAACCAGAACACACCGGCGGCCAGCGCGCCCAGCACCAAAACCACCGCGGCGATGATGATACTGATCCTCGCGCCCTTGGAAAGGCCCTTCTTCGGCGTCTCCGCGGGAGCAGTCTCCGGTTCTTCCGACGCTTCGGCGTTCGGTTCTTCCGGCGCTTCGGCTGCGGTTTCTTCGTTCTCTGTTTCTTCTGCCGCTTCCTCGACGGTTTCCGCCGTTTCTGCGGTATCTTCGGTCAGTTCGGCCGTATCCTCCGCGATCTCAGCAGCAGCTTCCTGTACCGCCGCTTCCCCGGCGGAATGCTCTGCGTCCTGTACGACCGTTTCCTCCGGTTCTTCCGAAGACGGAGTCACAGGGCGATTTTCTTCTGAAGCCATATTGTAAGCTCTCCTTTTGATGAATTGCCTGTTTATCCTACCACAATCGGCGGCATATTTCAATCGATTTGGCGTGATCTATCTCATTTTCGGAAAAAAGTTTACATTTTCAAACTTTTCCGCACCGGGAAGGACGGCGGCTGCACGATTGACGCGGCGGTCACGGCGTGATACAATAAAACAAATCACACTGGGAGGTACCGTTTTTGAACACCTGCCTTGAAATTTCCTACACCGCCAAGGGCGCATGGACACCGGAAATGCTGACCGCCGCGCTGGCGCAGGCCGCCACCGACCACGCAAACGACCTCGGCATCGGCCACGACGCGATGGTCGAGCGCTGCGGCTGCCTGTGGATGCTGGTGCGCAGCCGCATCGCCATGCGCGAGCTGCCGCCGCCGGACACCGCCGTGACCGTGCGGACATGGCTGCGCAAGCCCTCGCCTGCCATGAGCGTCCGCGACTATGAATTTCTGTATCAGGGCCGCAGCATCGGCCGCGCGCTGCAATACTGGGTGCTGGCCAACGCGCAGACCCGCCGCATCGCCAATCTGCGCGATATCGACGTTCTCTGGACGCTGCCCGCGCGCGAGCCGGAGTGCCGCGAGACCATCCGCCGCCTAGTTCTGCCGGAATCTCTGCCGGAAGCCGGCGCATGGACGGTCACACCGGAGGAGATAGACGACAACGGCCATCTGAACAACGTCGTCTATGTCCGGCACGCGCAGCGCTTCGCCCCGCCGGACACGAAATGGATCGAAGTGATCTACGACCGCGAGTGCTTTCTGGGCGAAACGCTCCGGCTCTTTGCCAAGGACGGCTGCGTCCGCGGCGTAAAATCCGACGGCTCGGAGAGCTTCCGGGCACGTTTCCAACAATCTGAGGAGGAATCACGATGACAACACTGGAACAGGCACTCTGCCGCTGGCTCGACGGCGGCGTTTCCCCTTATCATACCGTCGCGATGGCGGCGGAGGAGCTTCAAAAGGCCGGTTTTACCGGGTTGGCGCTCGGCGGCGATTTTCCCGTCAAAAAGGGCGGCCGCTATTTCGTCGAAAACGGCACGAATCTCGTCGCCTTTACCGTGGGGGAAAGCGCCTCGGCCTTCCGCATCGCCGCAGCGCACACCGACTGGCCCTGCCTGCGCATCAAGCCGGAGCCGGAGATTTACCGCATCCTGCTGGAGAAGTACGAGCTGAAGGCAGAGGAGTGCGT
>OHBD01000769.1_pt1 | contig 17152 bp, 18 predicted proteins | sample 1577291 | NCBI WGS metagenome assembly OHBD01 (sample SAMEA3879572, study PRJEB24766) | human gut metagenome | biome: human-associated habitat; feature: feces | place: USA | collected 1985/1987
GTAATTCACGATCGCATACCCGTTGGCCGCGTGGAGCCGATGACGGACAGGGAATACTATGTGCGCGGCTGCACGGCACTGCTGGACGCGATTGGCGGAGCGATACACCACATAGGCAACATACATAAGCACGCGCGAGAGGAGGACGTGCCGGAGCATACTCTGTTCGTAATAACTACGGACGGCATGGAGAACGCCAGCCGCCGTTACGACAGCGAAACCGTGAAGAAGATGATAGAGCGGCAGAAGGCGAAATACGGCTGGGAGTTCCTGTTCTTGGGCGCGAACATAGACGCCGTTGAAACGGCAAGCCGCTTCGGCATAGGCGCGGACAGGGCCGTGAATTACCACAGCGACCATCAGGGAACGCAGCTGAACTACGAAGTGCTGAGCGAAGCCGTATCCACCGTGCGTTGCAGCGCAGCGCTCGGCACGGAGTGGAAAAAGCGCATAGATGAGGACTACGAAGCGAGAAAGAACACGGCAGATAAAAGGTGATTCCGGTATCGGGATAAATCAAAAGCCGGAAGCAATCGCTTCCGGCTTTAACTGGCTCCCCCTGTTGGACTCGAACCAACGACACTGCGGTTAACAGCCGCATGCTCTACCGACTGAGCTAAGGAGGAATGATATGAATTTTTTGCTCCGCTTATGCACAAAATCTGATGATTTATGCATTATCGACTCGGAGATTCTTGCCGTCCTCTTTCGCTCTTTTTCGGATGCTAACCCTTACGATTGCTCTACCGACTGAGCTAAGGAGGAACGGAACGAATGTTATTATAAGGCATCAGGACATAAAAAGCAACCCCTTTTTCAAAAAAAGTCCGATTGAAATTTTACTACCGCCAGGCGATTGTCTAAATGGACTTCATAGACTATAATAGTCCGATGTAAACTCAAATAAAACAATTGAAAAGAGAAGTATCGTGCGGAAGCTGTGTGAGAAAATTACAGATGAACTTGCGGGCCTCAGTGTGGAAAGCGGGCTCAAGCGCTGCTTCTTCATGTCCAACGACCACATATCGCGTCTTAAGCGCAGGCCGGAGGGCATAACCTTAAACGGCAAAAAGGCCTATACTACGGCTACTTTATCGGCTGGCGACATGCTTTGCGCCGAGATATGCGATGGGGAGACGGTGCGTCCAACGCCCATGGATATGCCGCTCGTGGTGCTTTATGAGGACGAGGATATAATAATAATTGATAAGCCCGCCGGTGTTGCGGTACACAGCTCTACCCGGGATCCCCGGGAGCTTACGCTGGAAAATGCTTTTTCCGCGCGATTGAAGGAGGGCGAGAATTTTCACCCGGTAAGCAGGCTGGACAGGGGCACGACAGGAATAATGACGGTAGCCAAGAACGGTTATATGCACCACAGGCTCAAGCTTATAATGCACACGGACGGGTTCAGGCGGGAATACGTGGGAATATCCGTAGGGCATGTTGAGCCGGAGAGCGGCAGGATAGAGCTGCCCATAGGCTTTGAGCAGGGCTCCAGATACAAGCGTGCTATCCAACCTTTGGGATCGCCTGCGCTTACTGAGTACAGAACGCTGCAATGCAACAATGGTTTTACGCTGCTGCGGCTCATACCGCATACCGGCCGCACACATCAGCTTAGGCTGCACATGTCCGCCATAGGTTATCCGCTGGCGGGAGACTGGCTTTATGGCAGGGAGGACAGGGAACTGATAGCGCGGCCGGCACTGCATTCCTGCGAGCTGTGGCTGACGCACCCGCTGACAGGGGATAAGCTGCATATAGTGTCGCCGCCGCCGGAGGATATGCTGCGGCTGATGAGATGATAATTATAAATAGTGGAGACGGTTTTCCGCCTCCACGCTTTTTATTCGCCGACCTTTTTTATTATAACGACCTTATCCTTTACGGATATCTCGTATTGCGCCGAAACCTCCCATTCGGGTGTGCCGCCGATATATGAAGTGCCGTCGGGGAATGTGACGGTATGGCTTTCCGCAGATGAAAGGCTCAGGCCTATCCAGCACTCGAAATACGTATCTGACGGGTAGGTGAAGGAGATGTCGCCTACGTCTGTCAGGTAATATTCGCACTCGTCGCTTAGTGCCACTGAGGTGGGAGCGGAAAGCACGGAACGCTGGAATACAGAAACGGGACCGGCAGGGCCTGCAGGGCCGGTTTCGCCCTGAGATCCCTGAGGGCCGGCTTCGCCCTGAGGCCCTTGAGGGCCTGTATCGCCCTTTGCGCCTTGCAGCGGCCCATTATTTACCCAGACGCTGTTTATGCCGTCCCAGATATATATATCGTAAGGCTGTGCCGAGCCTATGCCGTATGCGTCGCCGGCATAGGGCAGCGTTATGGCGGCCTCGAGAGCCGCCTGAGTGGCAAAATAGCCCAGCACGGCAAAGCCTGAACCGGTGTCACCCTTTGGCCCCTGAGCGCCGTCTTTACCGTCAGCGCCGTCCTTGCCTGGCGCACCGTTCTGACCGGGGTCTCCCTTAGGACCCTGCGGGCCGCGTTCGCCTGCATCGCCCTTCGGGCCGGCCTCGCCGGTGTCACCCTTAGGTCCCTGAGGCCCTGCGGGTATGCCCAGCTCTATCACCTTGGCTCCGTCCGATTCGGTTACTCTGGCGGTGGGATCGGCGCCGCTTTGCAGCATGGTAGCGGTTGCCCTGAGCTTGGAAAGCTTGTCATACAGCGCCTCTCGGCTGTTTTCTGCCGTTTGTCTGCCCTCCTCAGCAGCTTTGGCACTCTCCATAAGCTCGTCCAGCGATGCCTTGAGGGAGGTGAGACCGTCCTTCAGAGTTTTAAGCAGAGGGTATTCGGCAGACGCCTGCACGGTGCTGCTGTTTACTATGGCTTCACGGCAGATAAAGTTGAAGCGGGCGGTGGTGACGAGGGTAGAAAGGGAAGCGTCGGAGTATACCTGAAGCTCGCATTCCACAACACCGGGAGAGAACGAGGCGGGAAAAAGGTCTATGGTGACCTTGGAAGCATCGTCGGGCGAAATCGTGATGCCGCCGTTCTGGACTCCGCTGTCCTGAAGCGAGGTAGAGCCGTCCGCGCGGGAAAATGCGGCGATTATCCTGCAGCCCGTAAGGTCTACGGGGCTGTCTCCATCCATTAGGGTAACGTTGATCCTGTTGCCGTTGTCGCCGTTCACCACGGTAAAATCCCTGTGTGAGGAGGGCCTCTTGATATCGAGATCAACGTCGAATACCTTGTTTACTGACATATTGAAACCTCCTGATTTGATTCATTAGTCCTTCGCGGAGCGAGAGCGAAGGCAGCAAAACGCATCGAACAAACGTTTTATAAGTTAAGCTTAGTGCAATTTACGTGCTCAATCAATATGAAAAACGGCAATTGGTACCGATATGGGTACTGTGCTGGACAATGTTGCACAAACGGCGCTCTTTTTTCGCCCTTAAACCGCCCGGTAGGTGCGGCAAAGGAAGAACGTCTTGAAATGCGCCGGCATTTGGGGGATAATAAAACTAAAAAATAAAGGAGCTGGCCCCATGAGCATCGCAGACAGGATATTCATAGAAAATTGCAGGGATATAATATCAAACGGCGTATGGGATACCGATAGGCCGGTGCGCCCGAGGTGGGAGGACGGCTCCCCCGCACATACCGTAAAGCTCTTCGGCGTGGTGAACCGCTATGATCTGTCACTGGAGTTCCCTATTATGACCCTGCGCAAGACAGGCTTCAGGAACGCAATAGACGAGCTTCTATGGATATGGCAGAAAAAGTCAAATAACATACACGACCTGCACAGCCACATCTGGGACGCCTGGGCGGACGGCAGCGGCAGCATAGGCAAGGCCTATGGCTACCAGCTGGGGGTAAAGCACCACTATCCCGAAGGGGATATGGATCAGGTGGACAGGATACTTTACGACCTGAAGCACAATCCCGGCTCCCGCAGGATAATATCCAACATATACAATCACGCCGATCTTTCCGAAATGCGGCTGTATCCCTGCGCTTACAGTATGACCTTCAATGTATCTGGCAATCGGTTGAACGCCATATTGAATCAGCGCTCCCAGGATATGCTGGTAGCCAACAACTGGAACGTATGCCAGTATGCGGTATTGGTTTACATGATGGCACAGGTGAGCGGCCTCGAGGCGGGAATGCTTATGCACGTGATAGCAGACGCACATATTTACGACAGGCATGTGCCGCTGGTGGAGGAGCTCATCTCCCGTGAGCCCCTGGACGCGCCGAGGTTCATTATCGATAAGAGCATAGACGACTTTTACAAGTTCACCGTGGACAGCTTTTCCCTTGAAGGGTATGAGTCTCACGGCAGTATAGGTAAGATACCGGTGGCGGTGTAGCGTATGGATATTATAGTTTGCATTGACAAAAATAACGGAATAGGAAAGGACGGCGGGCTGCTTTTCCGTATTCCGGAGGATATGGCGTATTTCAGGCGTATGACCGTAAACAAGACCGTAATAATGGGCCGTAAAACGCTGGAATCACTGCCAGGGGGCAGGCCGCTGGAGAACCGCCGCAACATAGTGCTTACCCGTAATAGGGACCGCGTGCCTGATGGGGCCGACGCTGTGAGCAGCATTGATGAGCTGAAGAGGGCGATAGGGAGTGACAAAGCCTTCGTCATAGGAGGGGAAAGTATCTATGCGATGCTGCTGGATTACTGCGAAAGGGCGTATGTAACGGAAGTGGAAGCGCACGGCAATGCCGACTGCTTCTTCCCGGATATACGGAATATGCCTGCATGGAGCCTGGAGGAGCAGGGTGAGGAAAGGGAGCATGGCGGATTAAAATACAGATTTAACGTTTACAAAAACCACTCGATCAAAGAGCTTTAAAATAAAAACCCCTCTTATCGGGCAGTATAAGCCGGAGAGAGGCGTTTTTTATGATAAAGTCTATAATATACTGGAGCAATTACGGAAGCACTCAGCGATATGCGGAGCTTTTGTCTAAAGATATGGGGATACCCGCGTCGCCGCTGCATAATGCCGGCGCTTCTGACGGCGAGGCTTTTTATCTGGGCTGCGTTATGGATGGGCGCATAAGGGGATATGCCTGCGCAGCGGCGAGGTTTCGGATAGCGGGAGTCTGTGCCGTGGGCCTTGAGGAGAAGAGGGCGGATGCCGTATTTGAGCTGAGGAGAAATACCGGCATTGTGGACAGCCGGATAAGGATATTTTACGCGCGGGGGGCATTTGACAGGGATAAGCTCAATCCCGTACACAGGCTCATGCTCAGGGGCGCAATGGAGAGCATGGAGGGAAGCGCAAAGTATGCGGCCATTCTTGAATTGATGCAAAAGGGCTGCGACTTTGTATCCGAAGAAAACATACGGCCGGCGGCAGAATGGATAATATGGCGGAATAAGACGAACGGGCAAAAATAACGCAGTATTCAGCCGCACATGGCAAGGCAGATTATGCCGGCAATACAGACGATATTGAGCAACAGCAGCAGCGGCATGCCTATTACAAAGGATTTATGCTTTGTCTTGTGGCGGAAGGCCAGCATTCCGAGCATGCCGCCCAGCGCGCCGCCCATGGCTGCAAGAAGAAAAAGCGTCCGCTCGGGTATGCGCCACTTTCCGGCACGGGCCTTGAGCTTATCTATGCCCATCGCCATGAAGCAGGCGAAGGACATTACGGAGCACCATATTATAATTATTCCGCTAAAGGGTATCTTCATGGCCCTTCCCATCCTTAAAGAGCTCTATTCCGATAGGCTCGTCGTTCCATGGGGGCAGCTTGAGCCTGTCCCACATGCCGTATTTGTGGGTATCCGCTATGGCGTTCATTATGCGCTCGTCCGCATCCGGCATGAGCTTTGTAAAGTAACGTATTATATCCTTCATTTCCTCCCGCTTGGTATGCCCTGCCACGGGGCAGTTGGGCTTGCGAATCGGCAGTTCCAGCCGCTTTGCTACGGAAAGGGCATACTTTTCCGGCAGGAATATGAGCGGGCGTATTACGGACACCTGCTGCCTGTCCAGATATGTCACAGGGCCAAAGGTATTGAGGCGGCTCTCGTAGAGCAGGCTCATAAAAAAGGTTTCTATTACATCGTCCCGGTTGTGGCCCAGGGCCACGAGGTTGCAGCCGTGGGCGTGGGCGTAGTCGTTCAGCGCGCCGCGGCGGAATTTAGCGCACAGGGCGCAGGGGTGGGACTCTTGGCGTATGTTAAATACGACGTCGCCTATGTCCGTTTTGAGTATCTCAAATGGTACGCCTATGGATTCGGCAAAGTCCGCAACGGGCTGATAATCCTGATCCGATATGCCGAGATCCAGCATAACGCCTATCAGCTCAAAGGGGGTATGGCAGAACTTCTGATACAGCTTCAGGCCGTAGAGCAGCAGCAGGCTGTCCTTGCCGCCGGATACGCCGACGCATATCTTATCGCCGGGATGTATCATGCGGTATCTTTCATCGGCACGTCTTATGCAGCCGAGAACACGCTTCATAATAAAAATACCTTTCAAATAACGATATACAAAGCATTATAACCCAAAAGAGGCTATTGACGCAACGCAATAGTTTGTGCTAATATATACCGCGAAAACCGAATATGCCTTATCAAGAGTGGTTGAGGGAACGGCCCTGTGAAACCCGGCAACCTGCCAATGCGGCAAGGTGCCAATTCCGTCGGCGATATGCCGGAAGATGAGCTAACGAAAAGTGAACCTCATCTGCGTATGAGGTTTTAATTTTTTATTCGGAGGAATTTTGAACCAATGAAGCGACTTTTTACATCTGAATCGGTTACAGAGGGACACCCCGATAAGGTATGCGACAGCATATCCGATGCAGTGCTGGACGCCTATCTCGCACAGGATCCCTATTCACGCGTGGCATGTGAGTGCGCCGCCACCACCGGCACCGTAATGGTAATGGGGGAGATAACCTCAAAAGGCAGCGTGGACGTTAAGGACATAATACGCCGCACAATAGACAGTATAGGCTACAACAAGCCGGAATACGGCTTTGACTGCAACGAGCTTGAGCTCATAGTAAAGCTGGACGCACAGTCGCCCGATATAGCCATGGGAGTGGACAAGTCTCTCGAGGCCAAGGATGGGGATAACGACAGGCTGTTTTCCACCGGCGCGGGGGATCAGGGCATGATGTTCGGCTTCGCCTGTGACGAAACTGAGGAGCTTATGCCCTTGCCTATAGCCCTTTCCCATAAGCTCACCATGCGCCTTACGGAGGCGCGCAAGAGCGGCGAGCTGAGCTATCTCAGGCCGGACGGCAAGAGCCAGGTCACGGTAAGCTATGAGGAGGGCAGGCCGGTATCCATAGACGCGGTGGTGCTCTCCGCCCAGCACGACCCGGAGATCTCCATGGAGCAGCTCCGCAGGGATATAAGGGAAAAGGTGATTTTGAAGGTAATACCCGAGAAGTATCTTATACCCGAAACAAAGATATTTGTGAACCCCACAGGCCGCTTTGTCATAGGCGGCCCAAAGGGAGACAGCGGCCTCACCGGGCGTAAGATAATCGTCGATACCTACGGCGGCTACATACCACACGGCGGCGGCGCATTCTCCGGCAAGGACCCCACTAAGGTGGACAGGAGCGCGGCCTATGCCGCACGCTACGCCGCTAAGAATATAGTGGCGGCGGGGCTGGCAAAGCGCTGCGAAATACAGATAGCCTATGCCATAGGCGTGGCGGAGCCGGTATCAGTATACATCGACACAAAGGGCACCGGGATAATACCCGACGACGAGATACAGCAAAAGCTTCTCAGGTGCTTCGACTTCAGGCCGGAGGCCATAATAGAGCGACTGGAGCTGAGGAGGCCCATTTACGGAAAGACCGCAGCCTACGGCCACTTCGGCAGAACGGATATAGACCTTCCCTGGGAGCATACCGACATGGCAGAAGCGCTGAAAAAAGCATAATTGCAAATGTTTTGCAAAAAGGGGCCGGCGAAGTTGATTCCCGGACCCCTTTGAGGTTATAATCTACATATAAAACAGACGAGGAGGAAGTATCAGTGGTTCGTGTCATCTTTGGCGAAAAGGGGACGGGCAATTCAAAGCGCATTATCCAAATGGCAAATGACTCGGTAGATGAAACTCAGGGCAGCGTGGTATTTATTGACGCGGAGGGCCAGTATCTTTTCGATCTCAAGCATGCGATACGCTTTATAGACGCGGGACACTACAACATAAACAGCCCCAAGATGTTCTACGGCTTCCTTGCGGGCATAGCGGCTCAGGATTTCGATCTTCAGAGGATATACGTGGATGGCTTCAGGAAGCTGGTAAAGCACCCGCTGAATGAACTGGAAGCGATGTTCGCGCAGATACAGGATTTTGCGGATAAGAGCGGTATAGACATATTCATAGGCGTCAGCGAAGATGGGGGCGAAATGCCCTCTTACCTGAAAAAATATGTGTGAGAACATTCATATTATTATAAATTATACGGAATTGAGCGGCACTCGTGCCGCTCAATGCTTTTATATGATATAATTAACCTTGTATTTTTTGCGGGAGGTGAAATATGCTGAACATTTTTGATATATTAGGGCCTGTGATGATAGGCCCGTCAAGTTCGCATACCGCGGGGGCCGCACGCATGGGAAACATGGCCCGTACACTGCTGGGCAGCGAGCCTGTAGAGACCAAGATACATCTTCACGGTTCGTTCGCCGAGACGGGCAAGGGCCACGGTACCGACCGCGCCATAATTGGAGGGCTGCTGGGCATGAAACCTGACGACAGCCACATACCCTTCGCTTTCGACGAGGCGAAGGAGAGGGGCTTAAAATATGAAATAGATGCTGTTGCGCTGCGGGATGCGCACCCGAATACTGCGGTGATAGAGCTTACAGGCGCAGACGGCAAGCAGCTTGTCATGCAGGCCTCATCTATAGGCGGCGGCAGGATAGTCGTCAACAAGCTGGACGGTATAGATGTGAACTTTACCGGCAATTTCAATACTCTCGTCATACGCAATCAGGACGAAAACGGCGCGGTGGCGGCGGTAACGTCCATACTCAGCCAGATAAGGGTAAATGTGGCCAACATGAGCCTCTGCCGCCATAAAAGGGGAGGCGATGCGCTTATGGTTATAGAGACGGATCAGCATGTAAAACCCAATCAGGTAGAGTTTTTGAGCGAGCTTCCCGGAATAATTTCCGTGACCTATTACGACAAGGAGGAAGAGGACGATGGCTCTCGATTCGATGAAGGAAATATTTGACCAGATGGAGCGGGAGAACATACCCTTCTGGGAGGTCGTATTGCAGGCCGACATGGAGGAGCGGCAGGTGACGCGCAAGCAGTCCATGGCCAAGATGCTCATCACCTGGCAGGCGATGGAGGACGCAGCAGACACATATACCGGCACGCGAAAGAGCGTCAGCGGCCTTGTGGGCGGCGACGGCATTAAAATGCGCCAATACGCCATGCGCGGCGCCGCCATGTCCGGCGGTTATGTATGCGATGTTATAGCGGAGGCTCTCAGCATGGCGGAGTCAAACGCATGCATGCGGCGCATAGTGGCGGCGCCTACTGCGGGAGCCTGTGGAGTGCTGCCGGCGGTGCTGCTGCCCCTTTGCAATTATGAGGAGCTCACTCAGCATCAGCTTCTGGAAGCGCTGTATGTGGCCAGCGGAATAGGCGCGGTAATTGCACACCGGGCCTGTATATCCGGCGCCGCGGGCGGTTGCCAGGCCGAGATAGGCACTGCTGCGGCCATGGCGGCTGGGGCGCTGGTAGCCATAAAGGGCGGCACGGGCGCGCAGATAGGTCACGCGGTGGCCATGGCCCTGAAGAACCTAATGGGCCTTATATGCGACCCTGTGGCAGGCCTTGTGGAGGTGCCCTGCGTGAAGCGCAACGTAATAGGCGCGGTAGACGCAGTCAGCGCCGCAGATATGGCCCTTGCAGGTGTGGAGAGCCGCATACCCGTGGACGAGGTGATAGACGCCATGGGCGACGTGGGCAGGCGCATGCCTGTGGAATTCAGGGAGACAGCCCTGGGCGGCCTTGCCACGACGCCTACCGGTCAGGAGATAAAACACTGCATGAATAAAAAAGAAGAATAGGAGCGTTTAGCCCCGGCGGAGCCGCCACACTTGCCAAAAAGCAGACAATAGAAAAATAAATTTCAAACGCCTGGTTTAGTATATAACTGAATCAGGCGTTAGTTACTAATTGCAGAAGCCGGATGCTTTCCCGGCGCTGCCGGCTGCTGGAAGGAAAAAGCGAATATACCGTTGCTGATGCAGCCGGATCTGAGGACCGGCAAGGGCTGTACGGACATTAATATATTTTTACATTATATGGAAAAATGAATAAAAAATACAAAACAAAGAATGGGTGGAAAGGGTCTTGATCCCGTGATCCAGATGATCCAGCGATTGCCAAACCTCGTCGTAAAATAGCTTTCCGTCATTGGTGGGCGCAAGATGGTTTTTCCTCCTTATCATCAATGATGCAATGGTACAACATGTATCAAAAAACAAAAAATCAACAATTTAGTGGTCATTATGTACCATGAGCATTGACGATAATTGTGCAAGGTGCATATAGAAAATAGCGCAAAATAATGTGATAATTGTCCTTGATGGATGAATGACTATATCATAGTATATATATAAATGCTATATTCAAACTTGTATTTTTTGAGGGCTCCGGTTTCGGATCAATGGCAGAAACATCCCTCTGAAAATCGGCAAGCTTTCTTATAAAACGTCGATGCGGACAGGCCTTGACATTCAGGACGGGAATAATCCGCCTTAATAGATGAAAGATTAATTTAATAGATGAAAGATTAAGCTTTATAATAGCAATAGCATAAACGCAGAAAGGAGAGCTGCTTTTGAGAGGAAAGCGGCGGAAAGAAAGAATGATTCTGAAAAATGCAACGCTTCATATCGGCAATTGGGAAGTGTTCCAAGGCGACATGAGAATTGCGGACGGCAAAATAGTCGAGGTCGGAAAGAACATCAATGGGGACGAAAGCCGCTCTCTCAACGGAAAGCATGTATTTCCCGGCTTTATTGATTCCGGAAATTTCCTCGGCGCGCAGGACATGGCTTTTTTTGCAAAGGACTATAACGAAAACTCGAACCCTGTCACGCCGTATCTCGATATCTGGTATTCTATTGATCCAGATGAGTTGAGTCTTCAGGAATTGTATAAGGCCGGCATCACCAGTATGTTAGTTACCCCGGGCAATGAGGGGATTCTGGGCGGTACCTGCACCATAGTAAAGACCAAGGGAAAAAATATAAATAAGATCACGGTCAAGCGCGATGCGGCGATGAAGGCTTCCATGACCAGCGAAGTTATCCGCGTATTTAGCGGCAAGGGCAGCCCCCAAACGCCAATGGCCCTGATCGCCATGCTGAAGACGGCGCTGCAAACCACAGAGTATGCCAATGACTACCGCAGTCAGCGCACCAAAGAAGTCATGGATGCTGTGCGCGAGGGCAGGATGCCTATTCTTGTCGCCTGCGAGACCGCACCGGAGATGGAGCGTTTCCTTGAAGCGACTAAGGAATACACAAAAATGAAGATCATCTTCACGCTTTCGTATGAGGCGGATCGCTGTGCCGATGCAATTAAGAAGCGCGGCGCGGCAGTAGTGCTGGGCGATACATCACGCAATGCTACGCATCTGGTACACCGCATGGATTTTGCCAAGCTTATGAATATGGCGGAAGACGGAACAAAAGTTGGCCTCACCGTTTTAGGGCCCAATATGGCATGGGGGCGTGAGATGCTACTTTGGAACGCTTCCAAGCTGATGCAGACCTGCACCAACAGCGAGGAGATCGTCTCCATGCTGACAGTCAATCCCGCTGAGTTTTTTGGCGTTTCCGACCGTATCGGCCAGCTAAAGGCCGGCTTGGATGCAGACTATCTGATCTATGAAGGCAATCCCATTGAAAAGTGCAATGCGGTATTGCTGGAGACCGTTATCAACGGCGAGACCGTTTATCAGGCTTGAGAAAGGGAGGATTCGCTAATATGCTACTGCTGAAGAATGCCACCGTTTATCCTCAGACGGAGAAAGCTCCCTTTGTGGGCGATGTTCTCTGTGAGAACGGAAGGATCAAGGAGATCGGCAAGGATCTTTCCGCTGACGACGCAGAGACCATAGATCTGACCGGGTTGAACCTGCTGCCGGGAATCGTGGATTGCCATTCACATGCAGGCCTTGGCCCCAACGGGGATGTGGCAACTTTGTCTTATTGTACGGACACGGCGAATCCCGTAAGTCCCGAGATGGATGTTATCTATGCCGCTGATTCTACCAATGGCTGTTATCGCTGGGCTATAGAGAATGGCGTTACCACTCTGGGCATTCTCCCCGGCAGCTGCGATGTCATCGATGGCACCGGCTTTGCCACCCGCACATGGGGCAGCAATATCTTTGAGATGTGCCTCAAGCGCAATATATGTATGAAACTCTCTCTGGGCGAAAATCCCAAGGGCATGTTCCAGAACAAGAATATGGAGCCGGATTCCCGCATGGGCGTTACATTTATTCTGGAGGAGTATTTTGCCAATGCCAAGGCCTATATGGATAAAAAGGATCGTGGCGAAAAGGTGGATTACAACGAACAATATGAGGTGGCAATCCCCGTGCTGAAGAGGGAGATCCCCGCCCGCATCCACTGCACCCACAATGACATGGCTGCAGCGATTCAGTGCCTGTCCAAGTATAACCTCCGCTTTACCATTGAGCATGCTTGGGGCTCCAGCAACTATCTTGATGAAATCGTTGCCAGCGGATGCGGGATCGTATACGGCCCCATCGGCGGACGCAAGTCTTTCTATGAGTCGCGTTTTGTGGATGTAGATGCTGTTGCCAAGCTGGATGAGGCCGGCACTCTCTGCTGTCTGACGGTGGACTCGCCGTTGGAAGGGCTGGATAGCTTGCTCAGCCATGCCGAGCAGGCCGTTCGAGAAGGAGCCGATCCCATTCGTGTAATGCGCATGATAACTATCAATCCCGCCAAAGTTATCGGTCTGGATGCAGAGCTGGGCAGTATCGAAGTGGGAAAGTACGCAAATTTTGCCGTGTTCAAAGGCCTGCCAGGTACGGACATGGGGGCGCATGTGGTCTACACCATAGGCGAGGGAAGTGTGCTCTATCATCGCAACTGAGTTTTATGTCTCCGGTAGGAGAGATGTGTAAACATTAGGAGGAAAAAAACACATGGGGAAATTTGTTCTTAAGCGTTTGCTGGCGCTGATCCCGACGATCCTGATAATAGTGTTCGTCGTCTATTTCATACTGGATCTGACGCCCAGTGACCCCGGTCACCTGATCCTCGGTCAGATGGCCAGCGAGGAGGCCGTGGCGGCGAAGAACGCCGAGTTAGGCTACGATAAGCCCTTTACGGTCCGCTACGCGAAGTATATTTGGGATCTTTGCCACGGCAGCCTCGGCAATAGCTGGCTCAGCGGCAAGGGCGTGTTCGAGACCGTTATGGCCCGCTTCCCGGTAACGGTGACGCTGGCTGCCGGCGCCACGCTGATAGGCGTGGTGATAGGCGTCGCGCTGGGCGTGCTGGCCGCGGTGAAGCAATACACCTTCTGGGACGCTATGGGGACCACGCTGGCCATGATGCTGGCGTCCTTTCCGGCTTTCTGGATAGGCATGATGCTCATACTGCTGTTTTCGCTGAAGTTAGGCTGGCTCCCATCTTACGGCACGGGTACCTTTAAGCATTTCATACTGCCATGGTTCACAACGGCCTGCTCCTTCATAGCATCCCAGCTTCGCATGACGCGCACCTCACTTTTGGAATGCATACGCATGGACTATGTCCGTACCGCCAGGGCTAAAGGCCAAAAGGAGGGCGTGGTCATCTGCCGCCATGCGCTGCGCAACGCGCTGATGCCGGTCGTCACCATGGTCGGCATGAACTTCGGCGTCCTGCTCGGCGGTACCGTGACCATGGAGGCCGTTTTCACCCTCAACGGCGTCGGCACGCTGATCCTGACCTCTATCCGCAGCAAGGATATACCCGTCGTTATAGGCGCAATAGTTATCCTGGCGGTCTGCTATACGCTGGTCATGCTGGTGGTGGATATCCTGTACGGCTTCATCGACCCGCAGATCAAGGCCCGCTATCTGAAGCGCTGATGAAGGAGGGAAAAGCGATATGACTAATACTGTGAACGGGACTGCCGTGCAGCAGCCCACGATAAAAAAGAAGAGCCGCGCCGGCGAAATATGGCGCCGCTTCCGCAAAAACAAGTTAGCCGTTTTCGGCATGATCCTTTTCGCGCTGATCCTGTTAGTAGCTATTTTTGCAGATGCGATCGTAAATTACAGCGTGGCCACCACACAGGTGGCGGCCGACCGCCTGCTGTCCCCCAACGCAGAGCATTGGTTCGGCACGGATAACTACGGCCGCGACCTTTTCGCCCGTATCGTCCACGGCTCCCGCAATTCACTGCTGGTGGGCTTCGGCTCCGTAGCCATCGGCGTGGTGCTGGGCGGCTTGCTCGGCGCCGTATGCGGCTACGTCGGCGGACGCTTTGACGCTATCATGATGCGCGTGCTGGACTCCATCATGTGCATACCTTCTATGATGATGGCCCTGGCCATAGTGGCGGCGCTCGGCTCCAGCCTTGTAAACGTGCTGCTGGCCATGACCATTTCCAACGTCCCCTGGTATTGCCGCATAATACGCTCCTCGGTCCTCGGCGTAACGGGGCAGACCTATATCGAGGCGGCACGTTCCTGCGGCACTTCCGATTTCCAGATCATCATGACCCACGTACTGCCTAACGCCATGGGTCCCATTATAGTGCAGGCCACCATGGGCATAGGCGGCGCCATTATTTCCGCCGCCGGCATCAGCTTCGTGGGGCGCTATGCTGAACGAGGCTAAAACCTTCATGACCATGTATCCCTACATGGTGGTGTTCCCCGGCCTCGCCATAGGTCTTACCGCCCTGAGCATGAACCTTATGGGCGACGGCCTGCGCGATGCTCTGGATCCGAAGCTGAAGGACTAAGGAGGGTGATAAAATGGAAGAAAATACTCTGTTGGAAGTAAAGGACCTACGGGTCGTATATAAGACGGATGAGGCCACGGTCCATGCGGTCAACGGCATCAGCTTCACGCTGGGAGAGCGGGAGACCATCGGCCTGGTGGGCGAGACGGGCGCAGGCAAGACCACCACAGCCCTGACGCTCCTGCGCCTGCTGCCGGAGCGCACGGGACGTGTCTTAGGCGGCGAAATCAGGTTCCGCGGAGAAAACCTGCTCGAGAAAACGATCCCCGAGATGCGCCATGTTCGCGGCGCTGAGATCTCCATTATTTTCCAGGATCCCATGACGGCGCTGAACCCCGCGCTGACCGTGGGCGATCAGGTGCTGGAATCCCTGGAGATACACAATCTCGACAAAAGATCAAAGGAAGAGCTGGACGCCCGCGTAGATGAGCTGTTCAAGCTTGTCGGCATTCCGCCCGAGCGTAAGAAGGAATACCCCCACCAGTTTTCCGGCGGCATGAAGCAGCGCATAGTCATTGCCATCGCGCTGGCCTGCCAGCCGCAGCTACTGATCGCCGACGAGCCCACCACGGCGCTGGACGTAACGATACAGGCGCAGATACTGAAGCTGATGGAAAACCTGAAGAACGAGCTCGGCACCTCCATGATAATGATCACCCATGATCTGGGCGTGGTGGCCGAGACCTGCGACAAGGTGGCGGTCATGTACGCCGGAGAGATCGTGGAGTACGGCACGGCGAGGGACATATTTGATCCCGGCGATCACCACCCTTACACGGTGGGCCTGTTTAACGCCATCCCCAATCTGGATGAAAAGACGGACCGGCTCCATCCCATCGACGGGCTCATGCCGGATCCCACCAACCTGCCGGCGGGATGCAAATTCAGCCCACGCTGCCCCTACTGCACGGAGGAGTGTGTAAACGGTACCCCCTATACTTATGAAGAGGACGGTCACAGGATATTCTGCAACCGATTCCGGAAAGAAGGTTAACGATGGGAAATTTGGTCGAAACGGTTGACCTGAAAAAATATTTTAAGGTTGGCAACGGACGCTTCCTCCACGCGGTGGACGGCGTGAATTTAGAGATCCCGGAGGGCAAGACCCTGGGCGTTGTGGGAGAATCCGGCTGCGGCAAGTCTACGCTGGGCCGCGTGGTCATGGGCCTGCTCCCGGCCACCTCCGGCGAGATACATTTTGACGGCCAGGATATCGTAAAGTGCTCCAAGCGCGAGTTCAAGGAGGTCCGCAAGAAGGTGCAGATGATCTTCCAGGACCCTTACTCCTCCCTGGATCCCCGCATGTCTATCTATGAGCTTATCGCCGAGCCGCTGATCCAGAACCATGTCTGCGCCAACAGGACGGAGATACTGGACAGGGTGCAGAAGCTGATGGACACGGTGGGCCTGGCCCAGAGGTATATCAACTCCTATCCCCACGAGCTGGACGGCGGGCGCCGCCAGAGGATCGGTATCGCCCGGGCGTTGGCGCTGAACCCGAAGTTTATAGTCTGCGACGAGCCGGTCTCCGCGCTGGACGTGTCCATCCAGGCGCAGATATTGAACCTTCTCATGGATATGCAGCAGGATCTGGGCCTGACCTATATGTTTATCACCCACAACCTAGCGGTGGTAAAGCATATCTCCGACGTTATCATGGTCATGTACTTAGGTCAGTGCGTGGAGATCGCCGAGGCGGACGAGCTCTTTGCCAATCCGCAGCATCCTTATACGAAGGCTCTGCTGGACGCGATACTCAAGCCCGTCATAGGCGCCAATTCGGACCGCAAGCTCATACGCGGCGAGGTGACGAGCCCCATCGACCCCGCTCCAGGCTGCCGCTTTGCCAAGCGCTGCGAGTATTGCACGGAGAAGTGTAACGCCGGCGAAATCAAGCTCGTGGATATCGGCGGGGGGCACAAGGTCGCCTGCACCCGCTGCAACGGCTAAAAAAGGATATTACCGGCCCAGCCGGTGATATAAATTGCAGTAATGCATAAAAAAACACAAGTTGGAGGAAAACAAATGAAACACGCAAAAAAGCTGCTCTGCCTGGCCCTCGCCATGGTGATGAGCTTGAGTCTGGTCGCCTGCAGCAGCAGCAGCGGCGACGGCAAAGCTGACGGCAGCGACGCCGCCATCGATCACGACCGCGAG
>OHBD01000771.1_pt1 | contig 17104 bp, 10 predicted proteins | sample 1577291 | NCBI WGS metagenome assembly OHBD01 (sample SAMEA3879572, study PRJEB24766) | human gut metagenome | biome: human-associated habitat; feature: feces | place: USA | collected 1985/1987
TGGCGTCCGGAGAACATGCGTGAGACAGCCATGCCCACTGCCATAAAGGTGAAGAACAGCCCGGAGCTGAGTGTGATCCCGATCTCCTTGGCATACATGGCTATATAAGTACTCGTCATGCCGTAGGGAATGGAGAGTAGGAGCAATGCCACTCCCGCAGGTATACCTTTAATTAATACGAACCGGTCCAGTGAAATCGGTTCACGTTTTACCGGTTCCTTAACAGGTGTCTTTACCAGGCAGGCAGCCGCAAACCCCACTGTACCGGAGAGGAGTGAACACAGGAAGATGGTCTCGAACGAACAGGTGTCGTGCATAAAAAGTCCGATCATCGGTCCGAAGCTCATGGCCGTGTTGTTCATCAGTCCGTAGTAGCCTACCGCTTCTCCGCGGCGGGAAGAAGGAGTGATGTCGATTACGATGGTATTACCCGCTACGGTCACCATTCCGAAAGCCAGTCCATGCACCACCCGGAGCATGATGAACAGTGACAGCACCCCGGCAAGGATGTATCCGGCAAAGACGGTGATGAACAGGAAGTAGGCGATCAGGTAGAGTGGCTTGCGTGCCAGCGTGTCCAGCAGATAGCCCGAGAAGGGGCGGATACAGAGTGAAGCTACGGTGTAGCAGGATAAAATGACCCCTACGGCTGCATTTCCGGTTTGGAAAATTTCAGTCAGATAGAAAGGCAATACAGGCAGAATCAGATAGAAGGCAAAGTATAAAAGGAAGTTTGCTGCCAGTATCAGAACATAGCTGGGGGTGACAAGCCTATCTTTGGGCATAGTATGGTAGTTTTGATTGGACCGCGGAGTAATACAAAGTCTCACAGAGAGCCTCTTTTTAATTTTAAGAAAACCCTGTGAGACTCTGTGTTCATGTCTGCGGCAGTAAAATTTAATAGGCCGCTTCGAACTCCTTCAGGAAACGTGTATCGTTTTCGGAGAACATGCGGAGGTCTTTCACCTGATATTTCAGGTTTGTGATACGTTCGATACCCATACCCAGAGCATATCCGCTATACACTTTGCTGTCTATTCCGTTGGCATCGAGTACGTTCGGGTCTACCATTCCGCAACCCAAGATTTCCACCCAGCCGGTGTGTTTGCAGAAGGGGCAACCTTTTCCGCCGCAGATGTTACAGCTGATATCCATTTCGGCGCTGGGTTCTGTGAACGGGAAGTACGACGGACGCAGGCGAATCTTTGTATCGGCACCGAACATCTCTTTGGCGAAGAGTAGCAACACTTGTTTCAGGTCGGTGAAAGATACATCGCGGTCTACGTACAGCGCTTCTACCTGGTGGAAGAAACAGTGTGCACGATAGCTGATAGCTTCGTTACGGTAAACGCGTCCCGGACAGATGATACGGATAGGTGGTTGCGAAACCTCCATCACACGGCTCTGTACCGATGAGGTGTGTGTGCGCAGTAGTACGTCGGGATGGGATTCGATGAAGAATGTGTCTTGCATGTCTCGTGCCGGATGATCTTCGGCAAAGTTGAGTGCGGAGAACACATGCCAGTCATCTTCTATTTCCGGACCTTCGGCAATGTTGAATCCCAGACGGGCAAAGATGTCAATGATTTCGTTGCGCACAATGGAAAGCGGATGGCGTGTGCCCAGCTCCACGGGATAAGCCGAACGGGTCAGGTCGAGATCGTCCTGTCCGTTGTCCTGGTTGTCGAACTGTTCTTTCAGTGCGTTGATTTTTTCTTGTGCTTTTGTTTTCAGCTCGTTGAGCTTCATGCCGACTTCTTTTTTCTGTTCGGCAGCCACATTGCGGAAATCTGCCATCAAGTCATTGATGGCTCCTTTCTTGCTGAGGTATTTGATGCGCAGAGCTTCGAGTTCTTCGGCATTGGCGGCTTTCAAGGCCCCCACCTCTTCAAGAAGTTGATTAATCTTAGCTATCATATCTTGCGATTTATTGTTATTCGATTTTCGTTAAATTGCTGCAAAAGTAACAATAATATTGCAATCAAAGAGGATAGAAAGAAATAAAATGTGTCGGTTGGTTGCCTCTTGCCGATCTTTAGGCTTTCTCTTTCTTTATTTGTATATGATAATCGGAGGTGGAGAGATATTTTCTCTTCCTCATGCAGTAGGTGTTGTAATCGCTCGTCTGTCTTTTATGATAACGTACATCTTCTTGTGTAAGAGGGTGCTTTCTTTCACTAGTGAATCTCTTTTTTATCATAACGGGTTACTGTAGTTGTTCCTATCATAAACTGCATGCCGGTCCTGTCCGTCGTTATCGCATCACCGAAGTCAGCTAGGAGGCGCTGATGAAATGTTTTCAGCGTTGGAGAAAACGTCGGGGATACCTTCATTGAGCCGTACGGACCTCGTGTGAATGTTAAAAGATAGGACTATGCGATTATTTTATTTACAAATGATTCGTTATTATGTAATAAATGATTAATTTAGCGGGTGCAGAAGGGTGATTGGGTGAACCGTCCGTTAATACTATTATTATGTAAATTGCGAGTGCTTCGTACTCTGCATCTGATTTCTGCAAACCTTAAATTGTATCGATATGGCCGATTGGAAGTCAGTAAAAAGTATATCTGATAAATATGGAATCAGTGTAGAGAGAGTGATAGCGTGGGTACGTGAAAGCCAAATCACCACTTCCGTTGTGGGCAGCGTGGTGCTGATTGATGACGGGAGCGTGTGCGAATTGGTAGAGAAAGAAAAACGGTTGGCGCACCTGAAAACCAATTACGAGCAACTTTGCGCGAAGTTTGAGCAGCGCATCGAGGCGGAACTGCGTGCAGACGAAGATGCTGGACTCAAGATGCGTCTTCTGGATGATTTCCTCCCCGTTCTGCACCGACTACTCTGCGTGATGATTGACAAGCTGAACACCGAAGATCGAAAACTGTTCAACAGTGCCTTCACAGCCGCCCCTCTGTATCGGATAGCTCGGGAAATGGGATTTGAGTCTGTAAAAGACTACCTCATAGCGTACAGGAAGGTGACCAGGAGGCTGCCCGAAAGCTCGGACGAACTTATCAAGCGTCTCCAAACCGACCTTGAACGAAGCCGCGACTCTTTTAAGGAAATGGAGCATACGCTGCTGAGAGCAAGGCAGAACCATGAAGACGCTAATCGGATGTGCAGTGACCTGCGCGACAAGGAGATATATTACATTGAACGGTGCGAACGGCTGAAAGAGAAAAACCGGGAGAACGAGAAGCGCGTAGAGAGACTCAAAAAACGACTTCTCAAATGGGAAAAGTGCCCAAACGTGGGGGAGGCCGGAAACACCGGAGAGGATGAAAGCCTGCAGGAACTGTCGGACGAGGTGGGGAATTTGCATATCCGTGAAATGGAACTGCGGGCTCAGCGCCGGGAACTGATTACGAGGGTCGCCCGTCTGGAGAGGGAAATGTATAAATACAATAGCACGGAAAATAGCTTCAAAAGCAGACTGGGCGAAAAGGGCGCTTGGAGGAAAATCGAGAGCGAATTTGAAAGGTGTGCCCGAACATATTTTGGTAGAGACGTGGAGGTGGTGTCGCGGAAGGAAGCGCAGGAAATACGGCAGCTCCAGATAAAAGCGCTGGTAGACGAAAACTATGCTCAAAGCGGGGCGTGGAAAGAGATGATGGCGGCGACGGAGGCGAAGTTCGCGATGTCCGGGGAGACAATGCCGGATGCCGGGAAGCTGGAAAACGAAGAGGTCGAAACCGGAACTGAGCCGGCGGCCAAAGACGAAGTGGAGATGATAATAGAAGGTATAGCGAGCTTAGACGAAATGGGGGCATCGCTGGACAGATATAAGAAAGAAACCAGCGAGATGATCGAAAAATATAAGGCGAACGAGGAAAAAACGGAGGGCTTCTGGAATAGACTCCGTTCCATGTTTCGTTAACTCTAATAACTAACACTATCGCCTTCGTTTTTTGTCCTGTTTCGTATATAGTGTTGTATACCGGTATACTCTGTGGCAAATCCTGGAAAAAACAAAATGGGGAAGTCCTCACGGATTTCCCCACTTTAATGATGAAATATTTACTATTTTTATTAATTGGGTGTGGAGAGTATCGGACTCGAACCGATCACCTTAACACTGCCAGTGTTACGCTCTAGCCAGATGAGCTAACCCCCCATACTCTTAATGATAACGTTTGCGAACGTTTATCTGTTTTGGTGCTGCAAATATAATGTATTATTCTGAAATAATTGCTATGTTTGCGGAAATAATCAACTTAAAGATAAAAAATATGCTGATATACAATACCACTTTTCAGGTGGACGACGAAGTTCATGATAATTTTTTGATCTGGATCAAAGAGAGTTATATTCCTGAAGTAGAGAAACACGGCGCTCTCCGTGCTCCGCGCATCTGTCGTGTGTTGAGTCATCGTGACGAAGGTACTTCCTATTCGCTCCAATGGGAGGTGGACGATTCTGGTGTGCTGCATCGCTGGCATCAGGATCAGGGTGCGCGGCTCAACCAAGAGCTGGTGAAGATATTTAAGGATAAAGTAGTCGGATTTCCCACATTGATGGAGGTATTGGAGTGATTCAGCCGGTAAAAGAAAAGATTATTCTGGGCATTGATCCCGGTACTACGATCATGGGATACGGAGTGCTCCGTGTTTGCGGGACAAGACCCGAGATGATCGCTATGGGGATCATCGATTTGCGGAAGTTCGGCAATCATTACCTCAAACTTCGTCATATCCACGAACGGGTGCTTAGTATTATCGAAAGTTACTTGCCCGATGAACTGGCAATTGAAGCTCCTTTTTTCGGGAAAAACGTGCAGTCGATGCTGAAGCTCGGACGTGCTCAGGGAGTAGCGATGGCGGCTGCGTTGAGCCGTGATATTCCTATTACTGAATATGCCCCGCTGAAAATAAAGATGGCCATCACCGGCAACGGGCAGGCCTCTAAAGAACAAGTGGCGGATATGTTGCAACGCATGCTGCATTTTGCCAAAGAGGATATGCCTGTTTTTATGGATGCTACCGACGGATTGGCAGCTGCTTATTGTCATTTCCTGCAGATGGGGCGTCCGGTAATGGAGAAAGGGTATAGCGGTTGGAAAGATTTTATAGCCAAAAATCCCGAAAGAGTAAAGTAGCGACGGATTCTGAACTTAGACAATAAGTAGATAACAATATATATAATATAGAGAAAAACATGAAAATGAACTATCTTGCCTTTATCGGAGTGACAGCGGCTACAGCTGTAGTGAGTTGTACTCCCGCCAAGAAAGAATATGCGTCTTACGAATTATATCCGGTACGTTCGGGTAGCCTCACGGAGATGGAATATTCACCGGAGTCTACCAAGTTTACCCTTTGGGCGCCTACTGCCGATGAAGTCCGTCTGATGTTGTTCGACTCGGGTGAAGGTGGGCATGCTTACGAAACCATTCCTATGGAGCCGGGTGAAGAAGGCACTTGGATGGCAACGGTCAGCAAGGATCTGATGGGGAAGTTCTACACATTCAATGTCAAGGTAAACGATAAATGGATGGGTGATACACCCGGTATCAATGCCAAAGCGGTAGGGGTGAACGGAAAACGTGCGGCCATTATCAACTTGAAGTCCACCGATCCACAAGGTTGGGAGACAGATCAGCGACCGCCGTTGAAATCACCGGCTGATGCGATCATTTATGAAATGCACCATCGTGATTTTTCAGTAGATTCTACATCAGGGATTCAGCATAAGGGAAAATTTTTGGCATTGACAGAACATGGTACGATGAACTCTGCCAAATTGCTGACCGGAATCGATCATCTGATCGAGCTGGGAGTAACACACGTCCATTTGCTTCCGTCTTATGATTATGCTTCGGTAGACGAAACCAAGTTGGATGAAAATAAATACAACTGGGGATATGATCCGCAGAATTACAATGTACCCGATGGTTCGTATGCTACCGATCCTTACGATCCGGCTGTCCGCATCCGCGAGTTTAAGCAGATGGTACAGGCATTGCACAAAGCCGGTATACGGGTAGTGCTCGATGTGGTATACAATCATACATACAACACCGATGGCAGTAACTTCGAACGTACGGTACCTGGATATTTTTATCGCCAGAAGCCGGATGGTTCGTTGGCCAATGGTTCGGCTTGTGGTAACGAGACGGCAAGCAACCGGCCTATGATGCGTAAATATATGATTGAATCCGTGCTTCACTGGATCAGGGAATACCATATCGATGGTTTTCGCTTCGACCTGATGGGCATTCACGACATCGAGACGATGAATGAAATCCGTAAGGCGGTCAGTGCTGTAGATCCTTCTATCATTATTTATGGTGAAGGTTGGGCAGCGGAAGCACCTCAGTATCCGGGTGATTCGCTGGCAATGAAGGTCAATACCTGTAAAATGCCGGGTATTGCCGCCTTTTCCGATGAAATGCGTGATGCGTTGCGTGGTCCTTTTAATGATAATCATAAGGGAGCGTTCCTTGCCGGGATCCCCGGGGAAGAAGAGAGCATTAAGTTTGGTATTGTAGGAGCTGTCAGTCACCCTCAAGTCAACAATGATTCGGTGAATTACAGTAAAGCTCCCTGGGCTTCCCAGCCTACTCAGATGATCAGTTACGTATCTTGCCACGATGATATGTGCTTGGTAGATCGCTTGAAGTCGAGTATCCCCGGCATCACACCCGAACAACTCGTACGACTTGACAAACTGGCGCAGACGGCAGTGCTGACTTCGCAAGGTATTCCGTTCATCTATGCCGGAGAAGAGGTGATGCGTGACAAGAAAGGGGTGCATAATAGTTTTGAGAGTCCCGATTCTATTAATGCCATTGATTGGAACCGAAAGACAACTCACGAAGATGTGTTCGCCTATTATAAGCGTTTGATCAGTATTCGTAAAGCCCATCCCGCTTTCCGTATGGGAGATGCCGAGATGGTACGTAAGCACCTGGAATTCCTCCCGGTAGATGGTGGTAATCTGGTGGCTTTCCGCTTGAAAGACCGCGCTAACGGAGATACTTGGGACAACATTATCGTGGCACTTAATGCCCGTTCTGTTCCTGCCAAACTGGCGATACCCGAAGGTAAATACACTGTTGTATGCAGAGATGGTGTGATTGATGAAAGAGGGTTGGGCTCGTTATACGGACCTGAGGTGACGGTTCCGGCACAGTCTGCACTGATCATTCATCAGTAGGGAGTGTTGCGAAAAAAAATCATCACGGATTACACTGATTCACACAGATAAAAAATAAATGACTGATGGTCAATGTAAAATTCTGTGGCAATTGATGTAATCCGTGGTGATTTCTGAATATAATAACTTTTGTTGATATACAAAACCAATATAAAGTTAACCTAAATTGATTATCTCTAAAATACTGTTCTGAATGTCGAGGGATGTGTGTTTATAGAGCTATTTTAAATTATCTGTATAATGAAATTCATAAGGAAGTTTCCGGTGGCTGATGCGGATAGTCTGGAAAGTCCCCAAAAGTTTGAGGGCTTCTTTCTTGATTATTATCCCCGGGTCAAAGGATTCATTAATGGCTTGTTACAGGATGCTGAAGAGGCAGAAGATCTTTCGCAGGATATATTTATGTCATTGTGGCAGAACAGGGGAAATCTGAAGCAGATAGACAACTTGGATGCATACCTGTTCCGTATAGCCCGGAATGCGGTTTTCCGGTACATCGAGCGCTCTTTGTTATTTAAAAATTATCAATCCAGGCAGTTATCGGATGATAACTCCGATCTGTATGAAATAGAATCGGAACTGAACGCGAAAGAATTAGAACTGATTATAGCCATCGCTGTTGAAAGAATGCCTTCTCAAAGAAGAAAGATTTATCAGATGAGCCGCGAACAGGGGCTTAGTAATGAAAATATAGCCCGTGAACTGAACATTAGCAAGCGTACAGTTGAGAATCATCTGACCCAGGCTTTGGCTGATATACGTAAGATATTGTTTTGGGTCATTATGGCTACTTTCGTATAAACTTAACAAGCTATATAAAAAAAAGTGTTCTTTGAACTGTGTGTGTTTGGCGGGTTACGTATCTTATATATATAATCCATAAAACATACTATGTCTGACGCATACAAAATCATACACAACTTTATGGCCTTCATAGCCAGTCCGGACCTTAAAAATAAAGTGTGGACATGGCTTCTTGATCCTTCCGGCAAACAACGGAAAGAAGAAGCGCTTCTTCAGATATGGGACGAATATCGTCCTGAAGCAGATGCCGGTACCCGGCATTCTTTACGTAAGTTTCAAAAAAGAGCGGGGCTTTCTTCTGCCCGGCCGGCCTATCTACATCGGTGGGCGCATATAGCAGCTATTCTTCTTATCCCGTTAATATCTATTATAACGGCCTATATATATGTGGAACATCACACGCAGGAAGTCCGTTTTGTAGAATGTATCGTTCCCAAGGGAGAGCAAAAACAGATCACGTTACCGGATGGTTCGATCATCACCCTGAATTCGGGATCCATATTTCTATATCCTACGCAATTTACCGGCGATACCCGTTCTGTATATCTTTCCGGAGAAGGGCACTTTGCGGTAGCCCCTAATAAGAAACTTCCTTTTGTGGTGGCAACTAACCATCTGGACATTTGTGTACTGGGTACTCAGTTTAATTTGCAGGCATATCCTTTTGATAGAAGGACAATTACCACATTGGAGTCCGGTTCTGTTGCTGTAAGAAAGAAAAACCAGCCTAACAATTTTATTACCTTAGAACCCAATCAGCAGCTTGATTACGAAAATCGGAGTGGTAGATTCAACAAAACAGATATAGACGCTTCTGTTTATTCGGGTTGGACAAAGGGAGAAATGAACTTTATTTCCCAGTCACTCAGGGAAATCCTGAGAACACTGGAAAGAAGCTATGCAGTATCTATTCAGCTATCGTCTGATCTGATGGAGTCGAATCGGATCAATTCGGACCTTTATACAATAAAGTTTAAGCGTCGTGATGATATTTTCCATGTTTTGGATATTGTAACAAAAACAGTAGGAGGTATCACCTATAAAGTGGAGAAGGACGAATCCATATCTATTTGTCCATTAAAGTAAAGGAAAGGAGAACAATCATATGCAAAAAAGGGAACCGGAAACAAATTACCACACCCATTTCCGATCCCCGAAATCAATCAAAAACTTTTTAACCTTTAGAGACTTTAAACAGTATTAATTGATTAACTCACAAAATTATGAAATTAAAAATCAAATTAAGGAATATTCTATCCGTAAAAATTCATAAAATAGTTCTTTTACTTCTCGCTTTATGCATTTATAACACTGCGTACGGGCAAAATCAGCGGATAAGTGTGTATGGCAACAATCAGTCTTTGCAAAAAGTATTCGAACAAATTGAGGAGCAGACTCAATTGAGTATTACATACAATCAGACCAGACTGGATGTAAATAGGAAGATTAAAGGCAACTTTGTAGACAAGGAACTGTCTTTTGTAATGGATGCTCTTTTGAAGAATACCGGTTTTACTTGCCGTTATGAGGCTGAGCATATAGTCATTACTCCTGTTGAGCAGAAGAAAGAGAAAGCTGCTGCCGGGCAAGCTACTCAGATGAAAAAGATAACGGGTAAAGTGACGGGCGTTACCGGCGAACCTCTTATAGGAGCGAATGTGCTTGCCGTAGGCGGTAAGCAGGCCACGATTACCAATCTTGAGGGAGAATTTTCATTGGAGGTCTCTGACAACAGTAAGTTGCAGGTTACCTATATCGGTTATTTGCCTCAGGAGGTCAGTACCAATGGAAAAACTCATTTCGTCATTCAGTTGAAAGAAGATTCACAATTGATGGATGAAGTAGTGGTTGTTGGCTTCGGAACACAAAAGAAGATCAATCTGACGGGAGCAGTTACAGCAGTTAATATACAGGAAACATTAGGAGATCGTCCGATAACAAATGTTACGGCAGCTTTGCAAGGGGTGGTTCCGGGATTAAAAATAGAGGGAACGACCGGTACTCCAGGTGACAATCTATCATACAATATTCGAGGAACCACTTCTATCAACGGTGGTGGTCCGCTGGTGTTGGTCAATAATGTACCGATGGATATCAATATGATCGATCCGCAGGATATCGAGTCGGTTTCGGTCTTGAAAGATGCCGCTTCTGCAGCTATCTACGGAGCACGTGCTGCGTTTGGAGTAATCTTGATTACCACCAAGCAAGGTAAAAAGGACATGGCTCCTAAATTCAATTATAATAATAATTTCTCGTTTTCGAAAGCATTGGAACTGCCACAAAAAGCCGGTCCGTTGGAGTCCATCTTGGCATATAAAGAGATGGGATGGCCCAATGACACGTATGTAGACGGTAAGAATATTCCTCAATGGGAGACGTATATACGTGATTATATGGCTAATCCTTCCCAATATCCCAATGGATATGTATTCGATGAAGATGGGAACCTGTTTCTGATGAGAGAGAACGATATGTTTGCCGATATGATGGATAATTATGGCTTTATGCAAAATCATAGTTTTTCAGTTTCGGGAGGAAGTTCAAGAACGAATTATCGTATCGGTTTGGGATACACCAATGAAGACGGAATCCTTATTACTGATAAAGACAGGTATGAGCGTGCCAATCTCTCAAGTTTCCTGAGTGTGGAGGTCAACAAATGGCTGACCACTCAATTGGATATACGGTATGCCAATTCTACCCAGAACAAAGTGGAGCAAGGCGGTAGAAACGGAATTTGGGGAAGTGCCATGCAACTTCCTTCTTATCAGAATATATCGCCTTATGAAGAGGATGGTATTATTTATCCGGCTGAAACTTCCGCTACTTACATCCGTTATGGGGAACCACGCATTGTTAAAAAGACGGATCTCCGGGCTTTGGGACGTATCATCATTTCGCCTCTGAAAAACTTGAAGATAACAGGTGAATATACGTACAACCGGGTGACAAACTACAACCGCATGTATGTGAACCAGTATAAATACATCGGAATGAACTTTACCGGTGTCCTGAATAACACGGAAAATACACGGTATGCGCTGACGCAGGGATTTACTAACTATAATGCAATCAATATATTTGCTAATTACGACTTTTCAATAGGTAATCATCATATAAGTGTTATGGGTGGATTCAACCAAGAAGAGAATCATGCGGAATCGCAGTGGACAGAAAGAAAAGATGTATTGTTGAGTAACCTGCCGTCCATATCGGGAGCTACCGGGACCACAACGGCAACGGATACCTTTAACGAATATGCCCTCAGAGGACTCTTTTACCGTGTGAATTATTCGTACAAGGATCGCTACATGCTTGAAGCTAACGGACGATATGACGGAACTTCACGATTCCCTAAAAACAACCGTTTTGGATTCTTCCCATCTTTCTCGGCAGGTTGGCGCATTTCGGAAGAACCTTTTATGACAGCGACACGCGATGTTCTATCCAACTTTAAATTTCGTGCTTCGTGGGGATCGATCGGAAATCAGATCATCTTGCTGGCAGACGGCTCACCGGACAATTATCCGTATATACCGGAGATAGCTCCGGGGCTTACCAATTGGCTGGTAGACGGTCAAAGACCTACGACTTTGTCCACTCCGCCTATGGTCAGCAGTGCGTTCACCTGGGAAAAAGTATATACGCTCGACTTCGGTGTTGACTTCGGATTTTTTGATAATCGCCTGAATGGTACTTTCGATTGGTATCGGCGTGATACAAAAGGTATGCTGGCACCGGGAATGGATTTGCCGTGGGTTGTGGGAGTGGCTGCTGCCAAGCAGAATGCTGCGAATTTGAAAACTTATGGTTGGGAACTGGAATTGAACTGGAGAGACCGTATCAAAGATTTCAATTACCGTATCGGATTCAATCTTTACGATTCGCAGAGTGAAATTACCAAGTTTAACAACGAGACCAACTTGCTGGGCACCTATCGCAAAGGGCAGAAGATTGGTGAAATATGGGGATATGTAACCGATCGTTTTTATAGAGAAGATGATTTCAATGCCGACGGAACGCTTAAAGAAGGCATTCCTATTCCTAAAGGAGTAGGGAAAGTATATCCGGGTGATATACTTTATAAAAACTTTGATGATGATGCCAGCACTATATGGAGTGGAAAAGGAACAGCGGACGATCCGGGCGACCAACGTATCATCGGTAACTCTACACCTCGCTTCCATTATGGCATCAATGCAGGTTTGAGTTGGAAAGGGTTCGATCTTTCTGTCTTTCTTCGTGGTGTGGGCAAACGTGACTTTTGGCGTACCGATCAGATTGCATGGCCTACCGGAACGTGGGGAAGTCTGTTTAAGGAAACCCTTGACTTCTGGACACCGGAGCATACGGATGCCTATTTCCCAAGGGTATATGCAAACAACGGCGTGAATACTGCTTCGAACCGCTGGAAGCAGACCAAATATCTGGCTAATGCGGCTTACTTGAAGTTGCAAAATATCACCTTATCCTATACTTTGCCTAAAACCTGGGCTAAGCAGATTTGCTTCGATGAGGTCAAGGTATTTTTCAGTGGAGAAAACCTTCACACATGGGATCACTTGCCGGAAGGTCTGGAGTCTGATATGCTTTCGAAAGGAGCATGGGAATATCCGTTTATGAAGAAGTTTTCACTTGGATTTAATGTCACATTCTAAATAACCGAAATAGTATGAAGAAATATACATTTGCCCTGTTTATATTCTGTGCGATCGCTTTTACCGGTTGCCTGAACAATGATTTTATGGAAAGGTATCCGTTGGGCAACCCGACGGAAGAGACTGCCTTTGTGACGTATGACAACTTCAAGGCATACGCCTGGGGATTGTATGAGACACTGCCGAAATTGGGATACGGTGATACCTCGACAGATGATATCTCGTACAATCAGACTCGTGGAAGCAGTGAGAGCAACTGGATCAGAGGACTGGTCACTGTACCCGATAAGCGGAATGATACAGCATGGGACTATTATGCCTTTATTCGTCGTGTCAATCTGATGTTGGGGCGGATAGACAGCTCTCAGATGACTGAAGCCGAGAAGGCACATTGGAAAAGTGTTGGATATTTCTTTCGTTCATACCGCTACTTCTCATTGCTGTCTGCTTATGGTGGAGTACCTTGGATAGACCGTGTGCTGAGTGATAACGATACAGAGCTGATTAATGGGCCCCGTGCATCCAGAGATGAAATTGCGAAGCATATTCTTGAAGACCTGCAATATGCCGAACAGCATATTAATGTTAACGGAGATGGTAATAATACGATTAATAGAGCAGTCGTTCAAGCCTTTATATCACGATTCTGTCTTTTTGAGGGTACATGGAGGAAATATCACGGATTGAATGATGCCGAAACTTATCTGAAAGAATGTAAGCGGGTGTCTGCCGAAGTTATGAATAGTTTCCCCGAGATTTGCAGCAACTACGATGATCTTTTTTGTTCGCTTGAATTGAAGGATGTCCCCGGAGTCATACTCTATCGGGAGTTCTCGAATGCGGAAAACGTAATACATGCTACTAGTATCGGAGGAACCACAGGAGCCTCGTACTATAATCCGACCCGTGACTTGGTGGACAGTTATCTCTGTTCGGATGGTAAAACCCGTTGGAATAGTCCGTTATATAAGGGAGACAAAGATATGTATGACGAGTTTAGTTGCCGGGATCACCGACTCTGGTTGCAAGTGACTCCTCCGTACAGAATAGACCGTTCGGCTTCTACCGATGCCTGGGGTAATAAATGGCAATTTACCGAAGTTGCCAAGGACAGAAGTTTCATCGATAGCTTGAATATCCGTTTGGGAATAGGCTATGGCAGTGCTAAAGAGAGACAGAAAACTTTACCTTTCCGTCAAGGCTATGACGGGGGGATCCTGGGAGCAGTCCCGCATTTCGATTTTTATTTGGAGAATCAGCCTTGGTACAAGTCAGCTTTCGGCTATAATAACTGGAAATATTATTGTACGTATCTGTCAATGGGATCACAGCGAAATGAAGAGACCGATATGCCACTGTTCAGGGTGGAAGAGGTGATGCTGAATTATGCTGAAGCAATGTGTGAATTAGGTGAATTCGATCAGTCGGTAGCCGATCGGACGGTAAATAAATTGCGTAGCCGTGCTAACGTGGCTCCTATGAAGGTGGCGGAAATTAACGACAGTTTCGATCCTAAACGTGATTTGGGTAACCCTGCTTATCCGGGTGATTATGCTGTAAATCCCTTGTTGTGGGAGATTCGCCGCGAACGCCGCATTGAATTGTTTTCCGAAGGATTCAGGCTCGACGATTTGCGGAGATGGAAGAAGTGGCATTACGCATTGAAGAAGAAACTGGGCATGTACGTCAAAGCATCGGATTTTCCGGCCGGAACCAAAGTGACAGTCGATGGTGGAGGAACGGAAGGCTATCTTGAATTTCATCCTGCACAGAACCATACTTGGCCTGATTATTATTACCTGAATCCTATTCCCCGCAACGAAAGGGTGCTGAATCCTCAGCTTGAACAGAATCCGGGTTGGGATGACGGAATAAAGTAGGAAATGTTTGATTGACAAATGGTTTTAACCGTGTGATAAAAAACTGTCCGGAGAAAATCTTATCTTTGGACAGTTTTTGCACTCAAAATACTACATTTAAATGAAATACCTGATTTTAATACTACTTTCCCTGTGTTCGTATTCCATCGACTTGTCCGGACAAATCATCATGCCTACCCCCGGTAAAATAGAGAGGGCAGATGGCCGGTTACGGCTTCAAGGTAAAATACGAATGTACGCAGAGGAGTCTCCCGGCTCTTTCATACGTTTGTTTTATGAAAAACTGGTGCCCGAAAGCGCTGTGGAATGGTGCAAAGAGGAGGTAAACAGCCACATCTCCTGGAAAAAAGATGTTACTTTGCCGACAGAAGGTTATCGCATCCGTGTGACGCCTGAGCGAATAATTGTCGGGGCAGCGGATGATGCCGGCTTTATCTATGCCATTCAAAGTCTGAGGCAATGGAACACGGGTGAGGAAAGAGGACTGATATTTCCTTGTGTCGAGATCACCGATTTTCCACGGGTGAAATGGCGCAGCTTTATGCTGGATTCTGGACGCCAGTATCAGAAAGTGTCTACGATCAAGAAATATATCGACATGGCTTCGATGCTGAAGATGAATTACTTTCATTGGCATCTGACCGAAGGACTTGGCTGGCGCATCGAAATAAAACGCTATCCGTTCCTGACCCGTATAGGAGCTTTTGTAGGGCAGGGGCCGGAACAGCAGGGCTTCTACTCCCAAGAAGAGGTGAAAGGCGGACCGGGGCATTACGGTTGTTCCCGAGATTGACATGCCCGGACATGCCGAAGCGGCACTTAATGCATATCCCCGGCTGGGATGTTTCAATGTTGCGGTAAAGGTTCCCCAAAGCGGATTTACGCAGAATATATTTTGTGCGGGAAAAGACAGTACACTCCTCTTCCTGAAGAATGTGTTGGACGAAGTATGCCGGATGTTTCCGTCCGCTTATATTCATCTCGGAGGCGACGAAGCACCTAAAGGGAATTGGGATAAATGTCCCGATTGCCGGTCACGGATTGAAAAAGAAAAACTAAAAGACAGTCATGACCTACAATTGTGGTTTTCGGCCCAGATGGCCGATTATCTGAAACAAAAAGGGAGGAAGGCCATCTTTTGGGGAGATGTGATTTACAAAGACGGCTATCCCTTGCCGGACAATGTGGTGATACAGTGGTGGAACTGGAGAGGACACCGGGATCTGGCCTTGAAGAATGCCGTCAGACATAATTATCCGGTGATTTGCGGTACAAACTATTATACGTATCTGAACTTCCCGCTTACCCCCTGGAAGGGATATACTCAAGCTCGCACTTTCGATCTGGAAGATGTGTATTTGCATAATCTTTCTTATAGGCCCCGGGAGGAAAATCCGCTTATTCTCGGAATGAGTTCTGCCTTGTGGACGGACGACGGGGTGACGGAAAGCATGATCGATCGTCGGGTCTTTCCGCGTATTCTCGCACTTGCCGAGCAGATGTGGCATTCCGGCAATCCGGAAAATTTTGATGAGTTTTATGGCAAAGTACTCTCTAAGCAACTGTGGTTTGAACAGCAGGGGTATTCATTCGGGCCTGCATTGAAGGAAGATGCGGGTACAAATTATAAATGGGACTAAAAAAAGAAACTAATCATGAAAAGAATAGAAATCTATATCGGACTGTCCGTTTTCGCTTTATCGGCCAAAAGCCAGGTGAAAGAATCTCGACCCAATGTCATATATATCATAATGGATGATCTGGGCTACGGGGATATCGGTTGTTATGGTTCGGAGAAAATAGAAACACCGAACATCGATCGGTTGTATAAGGATGGCATCAGTTTCACACAGCATTACACAGGTTCACCCGTTTCGGCACCCGCCCGCTGTGTGTTGATGACAGGTATGCACTCGGGACATGCGCAAATCCGGGCTAATGATGAAATGGCTTATCGGGGCGCTATCATGAATTACGACTCCATGTATGTACATCCCGGTTTGGAGGGGCAGTATCCTTTGAAAGCCCATACCATGACTCTCGGAAGAATGATGCAGCAAGCCGGATACGTCACCGGATGCTTTGGAAAATGGGGACTGGGGGCTCCGGGCACGGAAGGTACTCCCAACAAACAGGGATTCGACAGTTTCTACGGATACAACTGCCAGCGGCAGGCACACAGTTATTACCCCGTCTTTTTGTATAAGAATGAAGACCGGGTATACTTGGCCAATAAAGTGCTCGATCCTCACACGACCAAGCTGGATGCAGGAGCCGACCCCCGTGATGAAGCCGCCTATGCCAAGTTCTCGCAGAAAGAGTATGCCAATGATCTTATTTTCGATGAACTGATTTCGTTTGTCGGGCAGAACAGAAAGAAACCGTTTTTCCTGATGTGGACTACTCCGTTACCGCACGTGTCGTTGCAGGCACCGGAGAAATGGGTGAAGTATTATGTCGGGAAGTTTGGAGACGAAGCCCCCTACATCGGAAAAGCCGGATATATGCCTTGTCGCTATCCGCATGCGACTTATGCTGCTATGATCAGTTATTTTGACGAGCAAATAGGCAAGCTGATAGAGAAGCTGAAGAAGGAACGTC
>OHBD01000772.1_pt1 | contig 17096 bp, 10 predicted proteins | sample 1577291 | NCBI WGS metagenome assembly OHBD01 (sample SAMEA3879572, study PRJEB24766) | human gut metagenome | biome: human-associated habitat; feature: feces | place: USA | collected 1985/1987
GTTATCAGATTGCGTTATTATTCTGCGTATTGACTCGCGCGTTTTTTTATTGCGTTTTGAATAGCGTATATAATAGCGTGTTTATTCGTATTTTTAATAATTTGCAAAGATAAACACATCTTTTTAAGTACAAAGTAATTATTGTTATTTTTTGTAAATACAGTTGTGGTTGATGAATGTTCATAATGAGAATGCAATTGCGTTATATGTTGTTTATTTGTGTTGGCATTGTGTTTGTATGTTGGCGTTATATGGTAATAGCTTACAAAATGATTTTATGTTTGATCATAAATAATAATTTTGCATTTCGGTATATAGATTTCGTGATATAATTTTAATAAAAATATTATTCAGCTAAATTAAACACATTTAGAATGTAGGAACAAGATTTATCTGCTTTTCTGTACGCCTTATAAATAGAATGTTCCAAGTTCTGCGAGAACTCTACAGATTTCTTTTGTTGGTATGCAAACACAAGAAGTTCCTATTAAATCCGGGTTGATAAAGGTTCTGTTGAAGCCTGATGCAGAAGTACTTGATGAGGTCGTTATTACAGGTATGACTAAGGTTGATAAACGCTTGTTTACAGGTGCTGCCGACAGATTAACGGCTGCCGATGTTAAACTCGATGGTTTAGCTGATATTAGTCGTGGCTTGGAAGGACGCTCTGCGGGAGTATCGGTACAAAATGTTTCGGGTACATTCGGTACTGCGCCTAAAATCCGTGTGCGTGGTGCTACGTCAATCTATGGAAATTCAAAACCCTTGTGGGTGGTCGATGGTGTTATTATGGATGATGTTGTGGAGGTGAGTGCCGACCAGCTTTCATCGGGTGATGCCGTGACTCTGATCAGTTCTGCTATAGCCGGGCTAAATGCCGATGATATAGAGAGTTTCCAGATACTAAAAGATGGTTCGGCTACTTCTATCTACGGAGCACGTGCTATGGCTGGTGTGATTGTTGTTACCACTAAAAGAGGTAAAGTCGGAACCAGCAAACTAAGCTATACGGGGGAATTTACAATGAGAATGAAGCCTTCTTACCGTGAATTTAATTTGATGAACTCTCAGGATCAGATGGGAATTTATCAGGAAATGAGAGATAAAGGATGGCTTAACTTCGCAAGTGTATACCGGGCTTCCAATAGTGGCGTGTACGGCAAAATGTTTCAATTGAATAACTGGTATGACAAAACGAACGGACAGTTTGGACTTGCTCACACGCCTGAGGCACAGAATGAATATTTACGTGAGGCTGAAATGAGAAATACCGACTGGTTTGACATGCTTTTCAGTAATTCTGTTATGATGAACCATTCTGTTAGTTATGCAATGGGAAATGAAAAGTCAACCTCTTATGTGTCGGTAAGTGCTATGAATGATCCAGGATGGATGATTAAAAACAAAGTACAGCGCTATACGGCTAATCTGAATAATAGCTATAACATACTGAAGAATCTTTCTCTTAATGTGATTGCCAATGCATCTTATCGTAAGCAGGAAGCTCCCGGCACATTGGGACAAAGCATGGATGCTGTCCGGGGTGAGGTTACACGTGGATTTGATATTAACCCTTATAGTTATGCATTGAACACTTCCAGAACATTGGACGCCAATACCTATTATATGCGTAACTATTCGGATTTTAATATCTTCAATGAATTGAATACAAATAACATTTCATTGGATGTAGTAGACCTGAAATTTCAGGGCGAAATGAGATGGAAGATTTTACCTAAACTGGAAGTCAGTGCTTTAGGAGCGTTGAAATATTCCTCAACTTCACAAGAACATAAGATACGGGAAAATTCGAACCAAGCTTTGGCTTACCGTGCTATGGGAGATGCCACTATTATCAATAGTAATTCATGGCTTTATAAAAATCCTGATGATCCTTATGCATTGCCGGTAACTATTCTTCCTAAGGGTGGTTTCTATAATACCACTCAATATAAGATGTTGAGTTATGACTTCCGTGCAGCTGTGTCATGGAATGATGTTTTCAAAGACATCCATATCGTAAATGTATACGGCGGTATGGAAGCAAATGCTCAAGACCGTTCCAGTAACAACTTTGATGGTTGGGGGATGCAATATGACAATGGGGAAATTCCGTTTTTTGATTATCTTGCATTTAAGAAAATGCGTGAAGGTAACTCCGATTATTATAGTTTGAGCAATACTAAAAAGAGAAATGTGGCTTTCTTCGGAACAGCAACTTATTCTTATAAAGGACGCTATACTTTGACGGGAACAGGACGTTATGAAGGTTCCAATCGCTTGGGTAAGTCCCGTTCAGCACGCTGGTTGCCTACTTGGAACATTGCGGGCGCATGGAATATGCATGAGGAAGAATTCTTTAAAGATTTAGAACCTGCTTTATCACATTTTACCCTGAAGGCTTCTTATAGTTTAACGGCGGATGTCGGTCCGAGTAATGTATCCAATTCTTTGGTAATCATTCAGAGCTATACCCCCTGGCGTCCGTCGGCAGGTGTAGCGGAATCGGGGCTGAAAATTGAAGATTTGGAAAATTCTGATTTGACTTATGAGAAAAAACATGAGCTGAATATCGGTCTGGATATGGGATTTCTTGATAACCGGATTAATGTGGAAGCGGCTTGGTATAAGCGTGATAATTACGATCTGATTGGCATTACTACTACACAGGGAGTGGAAGGGCAGACTCAGCGTTATGCCAATGTCGCTTCTATGAAATCTCATGGCTTTGAAGCGTCTTTATCCACCAGAAACATTGAAACAAAAGACTTTAAGTGGTCTACCGATTTTATTTTCGGGTATAGCAAGACGGAAGTTACTGATTTTAAATCCCGTTCGACCGTATTTTCTCTTATTGCCGGAGTAGGTTTTGCACGCGAGGGCTATCCCTCAAGAGGATTGTTCTCTATTCCATTTGAAGGACTTGATGAAGATGGGTTCCCGACCTTTATGTTTGGTGACAAGAAGATAACCAAGAAGAATTATGGTTCCTTGAATTTCCAGGAGTCGGAGAATGTCGATTTCCTGAAATATGAAGGTCCGTCAGATCCCACCATAACCGGTAGTTTTGGTAATATTTTTACGTATAAGAACTTCCGTCTGAATGTATTCATCACTTATTCCGCAGGAAATAAAGTACGGCTTGATCCCGCATTCAAGAGTTCTTATAGTGATTTGGATGCAACCCAGAAGGATTTTAAGAATCGTTGGAGACTGCCGGGTGACGAGATGTATACCGATATTCCGGTCATAGCCAGCTCATTTGAAAATAAGCAGTATGGCAATCTGAATTATGGTTACAATGCCTATAACTATTCAACTGCTCGCATAGCTAAAGGTGATTTTATCCGGTTGAAGGAAGTATCTCTTTCTTATGATTTCCCACGTTCTCTTTTGAAAGGAACAGCTATCAGCAATGCTTCGCTGAAACTACAGGCCACCAACTTGTTCTTGCTTTATGCAGACTCGAAGTTGAACGGACAAGATCCGGAATTCTTCCGTTCGGGTGGTGTGTCGGCTCCTGTGCCCAAACAGTTTACATTAACTTTAAGATTAGGATTCTAAATATCAAAACTTATGAAAACAAAAATAATAATAATATCTCTGCTGGCTGTTCTCTTGGGAAGTATCACTTCTTGTGACGGCTTTCTGGATACAATGCCTGACAAGCGTGCCGAAGTAAATTCTTTGCAAAAGGTAAAAGACCTTTTGGTGTCTGCCTATCCAAAATCTTCTCCACTACTGATGGAAGAAATGATGTCGGATAACCGGCAGGATAATGGAGATAAATATGGCTTGCCGAATAACACAATGATACAGTCATTCCGCTGGGAAGATATAACTGACGTTGATCAGGACACTCCTGGCTATATGTGGGATGGATGTTATATGATAATTGCAGCTGCTAATCAGGCTTTGGTTGCCATTCGGGAATTGGGTGAGCCGGAAGAAGCGTTGCCATATAAGGGGGAAGCGTTGATTTGTCGTGCTTACGGACATTTTTTGCTAACTAATGTTTTCTGTATGGCTTATGGCAGTGATGCCGATAAGGATTTAGGTGTACCTTATATGATCGCTCCGGGAACTTCTATTGGCGTCAAATATGAAAGAGGAACTTTAAAAGAGACTTATGAGAAGATAAATAAAGATATCGAAGAGGCTCTTCCTTTGATCAGTGATGAAGCGTATGCTGTTCCGCTCTATCATTTTAACAAAAGAGCGGCATACTCGTTTGCAGCTCAGTTCAATCTATTCTACAATCAGTATGAGAAGGCAATAAAATATGCTACGGAGGCTATTGGCGAAGATCCCAGTAGTTTGTTACGGAATATGAACGGATATAGCCAGTTCCCCAGTTCTAAAGAGTATACGTTAGCATTTATTAATAAAGATGAACCGGCCAATCTGATGTTGATAGGAGCGCTTTCAAGGTGGGGAAACCAATATACCAATCAGAGATATGGGCATAACCGGACATTGTGCCAAGAGGAAACTATCTGGTCGCCTGCTGCTTGGGGGCATCTTATGGCCTATGATAAAGTTTTGGGATATGGAGATCAGTCTATCTTTGTTCCGAAAATGGATGCTATATTCGAAACGACCAATGCCGTGTTGAATACCGGTTATTACCGACAAGTGATATTTGCTTTCACCAGTGACAAAACGCTTCTGAACCGTGCTGAGGCTTATATATTGGCTAAGCAATATGATAAAGGGGTGAGAGACCTGCAGTATTGGTGCAAAGCTAAAGTAGCACCGCAAATACCGGATATGGAAAGTCTGAACACTTTTTATGAATCAACTGTGGACCCGAACACAAACGGAAAGCCGTTGAATCCGAAATTTGATATAGAGTCGGGCTTGCAGACCAATCTGTTGAAAGCCGTGATACATGCCCGTCGTATAGAAACAGTTCATGAAGGTGAACGATGGCTGGATATCAAGCGTTTTGGCCTTAAAATTACGCGTGAACTTTATGGAGAATCTCCTATTGTACTGGAATCTCACGATTTGAGAAAAGCTATACAGATACCGGCAGCAGTTGTATCAGCCGGTATGGAAAGAAATCCCAGATAATTAAACCGCTAAAAAACGAAGATTTATGAAAAATTGGTATATATATATATTGATGCTTATATTCGGAATGGGTTTCTCGGCCTGTGACGACAATGAGCCGGATAAGGATAATAGTATTTTTGATACTTCGGAGGCAGAACGTAATGCCTTTGACAAATGGCTGAAAGTAAACTATGTGGATACCTATAATATTGATTTCATCTATAGGATGGAGCATATCGAATCTGACTATTCGCATAATCTGGTTCCTACGGATTTTAAACTTAGTGTCAAACTGGCTAAGATAGTGAAACATGCCTGGCTGGAAGTTTATGATGAAGTGGGAGGTATTGACTTTACACGTGCCAATGCCCCTAAAGTGATTCATCTGATTGGTTCGGCGTCATGGGACAAAACAACTTATACCTTGGGAACGGCTGAAGGCGGATTGAAAGTTACCCTTTATATGGGGAACTGGCTTGACCCCACTAATGTGAACGAGCTGAATGAATATTATTTTAAGGTGATGCACCATGAGTTTGCGCATATCTTGCATCAAAAGAAGGCATATACGGTAGAGTTTGATAAAATCAGTGCCGGAAACTATGTGCCTACAGGATGGCAAAACCGTAGTCTTGAAACTGTTGCTCCACTGGGATTTGTCACGCCGTATGCCGGTAGCCAGCCTCGTGAAGATATCGCTGAAGTAACAGCCTGTTACCTGACTTATCCAGCTGAGCAATGGGACGAGGTAATAGCACTCGCTGGTGATAAAGGGAGTGCCATCATTTACCAGAAACTGGATATCGTAAGGAAGTATATGAAAGAATCCTGGAGCATCGATATTGAACAACTGCGTAGTGTAATTAGCAGGCGTTGCGCTGAGATAAGTGAACTCGATTTGGATAATATTTAATAATTGAAATATGAAAAAAATAATATATACATTTTTTGTTTTCTCCATACTTCTGAGTTCGTGTGTGCAGGATGTGGACGACGTATTTGATGAACCATCATCGGTGCGTGTAGAGAAAGCATTGGCTGAGTATCAGACTTTATTGAAAAGTGCAGAATATGGGTGGGCTATGGAATATTATCCTTCGTCTACCCAAGCCTATGGAGGGTATCTTTTTACTATGAAATTTAAAGATGGTGATCAGGTTACAGTATCTACTGATGCATTTGAGGAGGCTGAAAAAGAAGTAACCAGTCTTTATTCCTTGAAAAAAGATATAGGCCCGACATTAAACTTTGATACATATAATGAATTGTTCCATCATTTTTCTGATCCGGACATCATAGACGGAGGTGGAAAAGGTAAAGGGTATGAGGGCGATTATGAATTTATATTTCGGTCGCATACCGATAATGAAATTATTCTTAGAGGAAAAAAGACAAATAATGTCATAAAAATGACGCGTCTGACTGAACCTCCGATGACGCTTTTGGACAAAACGGTTAAGTTGTCGAAAGAAACGTTTACAACCACATATACGGCCAGTATTGGCGGAAAGACGTTTGTCGTTCCGATGGAAGACCATGTATTTCTTTTCAGTTATGAGACTGAAGGTAAGAAGACTGAGTCAGTATCGGGGCCATATATTTTCACTGCTACCGGTATTAAATTCTATGAACCGATAGAAGTGATGGGGAAGACATTGGAAAACTTCACGTGGGATAGTGCGACTAAAACGTTTACTTGTACTGATCAGGGAGCCACCGATGTTAAGCTCACGGCAAATGAATTGCCGGAGGGATATATGAAGTATAAGGATTTTTTGGGATCATGGGACTTTGTATATGCTGGAGGAAGAATACCGGTGATTCTTGAAGAGGAAAGTCAGACATCATTCCTGATGGTCGGGTTTAATCCGAATTACAAACTGCTGGTGAATTACGATAAGAGTGTCGGAGGAATTCGAATTATGTCACAGAAAGTGGGTAATGCCGGCAGTAATGAAGTATGGTTATGTGCTTGGGATGCCAATACCGGTAGTTTGTTTAAAAATACTGCACTCGGGGTTGCAAGTAAACCAAGAGTGGATACGGAGGATATTATAATAGATTTAGAAAGTTATGGCGTTTGGGCTGATCATGAAGTTAATTCACTCATAGTATGGGAAATGAAAGGTAATGAGTATGTCGGTGAATTTAAGCAATGGGGAACTTCCCGATATGCCGGACCTTTGAGCATGATTAAAAAATAAATAAATGGAAAGTTGTATGAGAAAGTTAGTGAATATATTAATTCTGGCACTTTGCACAATGGTTGTAGGGTGCAGCGACGATGATGATGCGGTAAAAAGCCCCGAATTGACTGTGATAAGTACAGAAGCCCAGTTTACATATAAAGGTGGCACCGGCTTGATTAAAGTACTTGCTACTTCGGAGGTAGAGGCTACTGCGGCTGATTCATGGTGTCATATATCTGTATCAGGACAGGATATTAGCTTATCGGTAGATTTGAACAATTCAATCTCAAGTCGTACGACGATGGTTACTATTCGTTCTGCCAATGAAAAGAAAGAGGTCCCTGTTACACAGTTAGGTGATACTTTTATCTGTACCTTGAAAGATGTAACATTTGCGCCGGCAGGAGGAGATGCAGCTTTTTCTTTGGATACAAAACGGGATATTAAAGTGACAGTACCCCAATGGATTACCTACCGGAGGGATGAAAATCAGATAATATTTACCGCGCCCGCTATTCAAGATGGAGGATATAGGACAAGTATGGTGGTTATTGATGATGGTAATGTGGCGTATACCGCGGAATTTACACAAATGAATTTGAACGGTATTTATGATATGCTGTATACAAATAATGGTAAGCGATATGCTGCACTTTGTAAAGTTGAATCAACAGGGATTGCTAATGTATATCAACTGACGACGAATGGGATGCCGGTGGATGCATCTTTCCTGGCAACTTATAATGAAGGTTATTTTATTATCTCATTTGGACAATATCTGGGAGATATTTCTCCATATAAAGTTTATCTGTGTGCTTATGACAATGCCGGGACACTTGGATGGGGAACAACTGTACAATATGTTGCTCCTATAGCTACGGATGAAAATTATAATATGATTTTTGTTTTTGCTGACAATGGTACATGGGCAAAACAGCATGTGGATGGATTCTACTATGGTAAATTCACTGGAACCCCTTCAAATAGTACATATAAGGGTGGCTATGGTACTGCTACTGACATTGTTATGCAAACTCATTTTACAGAAAATACGGATTAAATATTTTTAGTTTGTGATTTTTACATTAATTGCTTAGAAGCCGTATCCGTGATGGATGCGGCTTTTAAGCAATTATTCTATTATCAATAAATCGCTCATGATACCATCTGAGATGAAAATACCCTCTCTGGTTAGCTTTAACCGATCGTTATGCAACTCTAATTTCCCATTTTCCAGATAAGATCTGGCTTGTTCCAAACAATATTTCGAGAGTCGGTCGCCGAACTTCTTTTTTAGCTCTTCAGTGGATATTCCCCACATTGTGCGCAGACCTGTGATGATGTATTCATTGTAGCGGGTTCGTGTGTCCAGTTGTTCTGTTTCGTGTTGGCGTTGTCCTTGTTCTACTGATGAAAGATACTGATTTAGTGAGGCTACGTTCCATTCGCGCGAGCCTCCATCAAAGGAATGTGCGGACGGGCCGCATCCTAGATAAGGGATACCTTGCCAATAAGAAGTATTATGTCGGGAATACATTCCCGGTTTGCAAAAGTTGGAAATTTCATAATGCTCGTATCCGGCGGCAGAAAGGGTATCTATCAATGTGGAGAAGAAGTTCAGACTACTATCCTCATCCACTTGAGATACCGAGTGTTGTTGCAGCATTTTGTAAAGGGGTGTACCTTCCTCGTAAATCAGATGGTAGGCTGAAATATGCTCTACATCAAGACTGACAGCCTGCTGTAAATCTTGTGTCCAGCGTTGGTCGGTCTCTCCGGGCAAGCCATAAATTAAATCGATGCTGATATTTTGAAAACCTGCTTGTCGACAGTGTTTTACTGCTTCTATTGCTTGTGTGGCATTGTGCCGTCTGTTCAATAATTGCAGTGTTGCATCATCAAAAGTTTGTATTCCCATGCTGATGCGGTTGAACGGTAGAGTGTGCAACATTCCGATATATTCTTCTGTAAGGTCATCGGGATTTGCTTCAAGAGTTATTTCTGTTGCTTCCCTCGTTCCGTAAACCTGTTCAATCGTTTTGAAAACCTCCTTAAAGTCTTCCTCCGATAACTGTGACGGTGTACCTCCACCGAAATAAATGGTTTCAACAGCTTCCCCTTTCAGATATTCCTTGCGTTCCGTCAACTCCCGGCAAAGGGCACGGATATATTGCGATTTCAATTCCGAACGTGTAGTGGAATAGAAATCGCAATAAATGCAACGTGTCTTGCAGAAGGGGATATGTATGTAGATGCCTGCCATAATTATATTGTTTCTGTAGAAGAGCTTTCGTAGCTCTTACTTTGGCGGCAAAGATAACTATTCCTTCCGAAACTTATGTCAGGAGAGAGAAACCGTCTTTACCGTCCCGTCAGAGAAATAAATGGTTATAGTGTCTCCGGTCTGTTTGAAGGACTTTACAGGTGTCAGTTCCTTTTTAGTAAATGACTTGCCACTCTTTTTCCATAATTGCAGTGTGATAAAGACTTTATCACCGGAATGAGTTGTGGCTGCATTGATTACAGAACATTTATTACTTACCGGATGTAGTCCTTCAGTCTGTACAAATTCCACTTCCGACCAACCTTGGAGATTGATAAGCGCTGTTTGATAGGCACCATTATCCATGCAGTAGGCAGTGTATCCTCCGGCCTTTTGTTCCTTTGTAACAATGTGACTTTCTAATTCCGGTAATGAATAGTGTCCATAACGTAATTCTGTCGTAAGTGGGAAGGAAACTTTGTCTACACGCAGAATACCGTTAGGAAGCGGAATATCTGCCAGACGGAATCTGATTTCCGGGTTTGTTTCAAGTTCTGCATCCCGGTAGTAAATTCCGTCTTCAAACTTTTTGAATGTATAGAGGCGCAACACTTCCCATTCTTGTTTGTCATTCAGTACAGCATAGTTCATGGACACTTTACCATCTGGACTGTCTGCCATCCAGGGGAATGCAGTGTTATAAGACAATTTGTTATAATTCTCGGTAGAACGGAATTTCTGCCAGTCTTTGGCAACCGTTTCGTGGCACCATGCACGTATTTCCGAGGTGCCGCTATTGGGATAGTTGGTCACTAGAGTGTTGGAACCTTCCATAAACTTATTGTATACTTTGCCGGATTGAAGTTCTTTTTCCCAAGCTCCGTTATTCTCAATAGCTGTCCAGAACGGATTATCAGCAGGCAATAATAATCCAAGGAACGCTTTCCCCATCCAGTAAACGCTGCCACGACAACTATAAATCTGTACGGCAGGCTCAAAAGCCCCATAAAATCCCAGTGTTGGTACCCGGTCTTCCATTAATGCAGGATTTTCAAGGAACTGGAGCAAGGTGGAAGAGGCAATGCGGCGCATCCAGCCATAGTTGATAGACGGATCATTGAGCCACCCCATCAGAGGGAAGGGTACAGCGGCAGCTATACGGTACGTAATACTGCGTCCATACATATTCATTTTTCCATCTTCGGCAAACATATAGGGATAGTTAGGGACCAGGTCACGGAAGTTTCTGACAAACTGTCGTCCGGCTTCCGGATTGAACTTCTCACCGTAGTAATGCGCCCAAATCATACCATACATCTGAAAAGCCCACATACTATAATAATCATAGGCCGGACTATCATTATACCATCCATATCCACGATATTGTGCCAGTGATTTTTGCAGCAATTCATCCATATAACCGTCTTTGACTTCATAACCTTGATCTTTGAAGAAAGACATGACGAATATATTGAAGAAGCGCCAGTTAGAACCGATTGTAGGTCCGTTACCATAACTAAGCATTAATGCGGCAAGATCATCTTTCTCCTTTTGTGTCAATGGTTCCCAGATAATCTCAGGCATTACGGTAAGTGACAGGGCAAGTGCTCCGAATTCTACAAGCGTCTGGCTTGCCCCACCTTTGAGGTGTTGAATATATCCGGACTTAGACGGATCACTCATATTGCGCAACTGTTGCCGGTAATAATCTCCGACTTTGATTCCATTCAGTACCAGATCCGGATTTTCTTTTAGTAGCGGGATTGCTACGAACATGGTACGGCAAAGTCCCTCTAAATTCTCCGTTTTGTTAGGTTTTCCATCTGCTGGATAACTCTTTCCCGGCTGTTTCGGGAAGTGCATCGGATCATCCGGTGTGTGGATGTAACTGAATGCTCCGTCCAGTAAATAGGTTGCAGCGTCAAGCCAATGTTTGCGAGTCATACCGGTGAGAGGGCTCAACTTGTAGTCCGGTTGTACTAAATGAAATACGGAATCATTTTTAGCCTGTGGCAAGGAGGCATTTACTTTTAATGAAACTAATAAAGTAAATAGTAATAATCCTCCGGTCATTTTTGAGAATACAATTTTCATCATTGCGTGTGTATTACATGGTAAGAATATTCTTATTTATTTTTCTCTGCAAAGAAAAGGTATTCTTTGCAATATAAACGGCTACTTTAGTGCCAAAAAGGGTGAAATTTAGATCAATACTGTCTTTTGGAGCTTATCTGCTCCTTACCCGAACCGTATCCGGACCGTACTTGCTCCGTACGTTCTTCGGTCAGAAGTACCTCTGTACGGAGAAACTACGGACTTGGTACGGAGCAAGTACATTCCGGGTACGTCCCGATATAGAATTATTGGAATATAATATTACCAATGGATAAGATACTTTTAGATATATTTACGTATATTTGTCGGGCGTTATTAATTATATTTAAAACGGAGTAAACCATGAAGGTAATGCTTACTATGAAAGAAAAAATCTGGAGTTTTGTATTTTGCTTTGGAATATTTTTCCCTTTGATATGTCAGGCTATCACAACACCTAAACCAACTACTTTGGTGTTTAAGTCTTCGTCCATATTGAACAGTTTGCCCAGTAAAGATGTGCAATCTGTCTATCAGGATCGTGACGGATATATCTGGATATCTACCCGTAATGGCCTTTTCCAATATGATGGTTATTCTCTTACTACTTATAAATCCAATCTTTTTCGCACTGATTTGCTGACCAATAATAATGTTTTCTGTGTGGCAGAGGATGCAAAACACCGTCTTTGGATTGGTACTTACAGTGGTCTGAATGTTTTGGACAAGAAAACGGGTGCGATACGGAAAATAGATCATCCGGAGATGAATGGTAATAGTATCCCTCAAGTACTGATAACCAGTGATGAACGTATTCTGTTTGCAACAGATTGGGGAGTGTATGAGTACCAGGAAGATAAAGATGATTTCTTATGCCATGGTGGCGAAAATACAGGGAATGTGATGCCCAGGGCTGCCATCAAATCTCTGTTTGAAGATGACCGGGGAGATATTTGGATTGGAACATGGGATGCAGGGTTGTATCGTTATGAGAAGAAAACCGGGAAATATTTCAGATACCCGCGGTTGAATGAACAAAACTCTGCTCATTATGTATTTCAGGACAGTCAAAAGAATATTTGGGTAGGTACTTGGCGTGGTGGTTTGGTTTTGTTGAAAGATGCCTACCAGCCGGATAAGACCACTTGGATTACTTATAGGTATGATGAAAAGAACCTTGCCGGTATCTCAGATGATATTATCTATGCTTTATCCGAAGATCTTAATACTCATTCTTTATGGGTAGGAACCCGTAAAGGGCTCAGTGTACTTCCGTTGACAGGGAATTACACAGGTGCTGAGACTTTCAGTAATTATTATCCCAGTGAATCGGATAGTTCTATAGCCAGTGATGAAGTGGCTTCCCTTTTGCGTGATCGCCAGGGGCTGATGTGGGTAGGTATGATTGGTGGAGGTGTAAACAAAGTGAGTACTCGGAAAGCTGATTTCTATTGGGATCAGTTGTTGGAAGTCAAACGAATGCTGAAGACTACTTCTGTTCGCAGTATTTTGGTGGATGATGAAGGATTGCTTTGGCTGGGAATAGGAACTTATGGATTAGGGGTGAAGAACCGTCAAACCGGGAAATTCACTTATTATACCCAAATGCCTGAATTCGATCGTTATCGTGGTATTTCTACGGTAATGTCTATGATGCAACATTCCGTTACGGGACATATTTGGATTGCGGCTTATGACGGAGGAGTTTATGAGGTAGATAAGAAGGCGCCTGTGGCACAGAGGGTGAGGAACTATTATGCTCAGGATGCGCCGTGGTTGGCAGGTTCCTGTGTTTTTCATATCTATGAAGACTCAAAGCACAACCTTTGGTTTGCTACGCGTAATGGAGTTTCAATGCGCACAGTGAATGGAGAAGCGGTGCGGCTGGATACTTTGCAAGTAGGAAATAGCCAGATGAGAAACGTTCCGACTATGTATATGACCGAAGGAAATGACGGAGATATGTGGGTGGCTTCCAATACACACGGAGTTTTTCGGCTTCATTGTGATGAAAAAGGGAGTTATACCGTTTCATGTTATTCTGCTACGAATGGAAAGCTCAACAGTGTGTATGCCGATTGTCTTTACACAGATGCCAAAGGACGCATTTGGGTAGGAACAGGAGGCAGTGGATTGAATCTGTATGATGAAGCAACCGATACTTTTCTTCCGGTACATGCGAAATGGAATCTTCCAGGAGATGCGGTTGTCAGTATCAGGAGTGATAAAGAGGGTGATTTATGGTTGGGTACGAATGCCGGATTGATAAAACTTGCCCTATCGGATAACTTGGAAAGTGCCACATTCCGTTTGTACACCACAGTAGATGGTTTGCAGGACAATATATTTATTCGTAGTGCCCAGGCGGTTGCAGCTGACGGTGAAATGTTCTTCGGCGGACACCGGGGATATAATAGTTTTTATCCTGAGAATCAGCAGGAACAGCCTTTTTCTTCTTCTGTGATAGTGACTGACATTAAGATTTTCAATCAGTCATGGGGAAATCTGCCAGCTAAAGAGCGAATGGAGATTTCACAACTTTCACCCGCTTTTGCAGATGAGATACAGCTGGACTATTGGCACAATAATTTCAGCATCGAATTTTCAGCATTGGAGTATGCCAATCCGGATAGAAACCAGTATGCTTATCAGCTGGCAGGTTTCGATTCTGACTGGCAATATACGGGTGGGTCCAAGCGTTTTGCTTATTATAATAACCTGAAGCCCGGAACTTATACTTTCCAATTGAAAGCTTCTAATGCCAATGGCATTTGGGATGATGAGATGCTTCGGATGAAAGTCGTTATTTTGCCGCCTCCCTGGAAAACATGGTGGGCTTACACCTTATATATTGTATGTGTTTGTGCTATTATCTATTATACTTTCCGGGTGATACGTAATCGAATCCGTTTGCGAAATGCCCTGCATTTGCGTGAGATGGAACAAGCTAAGGCAGAAGAGGTTAATCATGCTAAATTACAATTCTTTACTAATATTACTCACGAGCTACTGACTCCGTTAACCATTCTTTCTGCTTCGGTGGATGAGCTGAGACGGACCGCACCCACGTATAAGGAGCAATATAGAGTGATGAATAACAATATCAATCGACTGATACGTTTGCTGCAACAAATCCTTGAATTTCGTAAGTCGGAGACAGGAAATCTTAAGCTGCGGGTTTCCGAAGGTGACCTTACGCAATTTGTACATCGCAGTCTTGATAGCTTCCGCCCGTTGATGAAGAAGAAAGATATTCAGTTTCAGATTTCATGTTCACCCGATCCTTTCAACGCTTATTTTGATCCGGACAAACTTGATAAGATACTCTATAATTTACTGTCTAATGCTTCTAAATATAATCGTGCCGGTGGTCTGGTCAGTGTGGAACTGTCTGAAAATGAAGATCGGACAGCACGGTTAGTGGTGAAAGACAATGGCCCCGGCATATCAGCAGAAGCCCAGAAGAACCTTTTCAAACGCTTTTATGAAGGAGATTACCGGAAGTTCAAGACTATTGGAACCGGCATCGGTTTGTCATTGGTTCGCGATTTGGTAGTGCTGCATCATGGCACTATTACGGTAGAAAGTGAAGAAGGGAAAGGTACATTGTTTATTGTAAACTTCCCGGTTCTTCGTAATTCGTATGCGGAAGAAGAAATAGAAGAAAGTCTGCCGGCAGATGCGGAAGAAGCTAAGAAAGAACTGTTATCAGATGAGTTTGGCGAAAATGTCTCTGATGATGATAGTGAGGAACAAGCCGAACCGACTGCTATCCGGTCTTCGTACTCTTTACTGATTGTTGAGGACAATGAAGAGTTATTGCAGTTAATGACGAAATTGTTGGGTGCGGATTATATGGTTTACACAGCTAATAACGGTAAGGAAGCTATAGATGTGGTAGAGCAGGAAGAGATTGATCTGATTGTTTCTGACGTAATGATGCCTGAGATGGATGGCATTGAGTTCTGCCAGTATATTAAAAATAAGTTTGAAACATCCCATATTCCTGTAGTTTTGCTGACGGCTAAGAATAAGGAGGAAGACCGGGTTGAGGCTTATGAGTCCGGTGCTGATGGCTTTATCAGTAAACCTTTCAATCTGAGTGTTCTCCATGCACGCATCTCCAACTTGCTTCGGAGCCGTGAACGTATGGGAAAGGACTTCAAGAAACAGTTGGTATTTGAAGCCAAAGAGTTGAATTACACCAGTGTTGATGAGGATTTCCTACAACGGGCTATTGATTGTGTGCATCGTCATTTGGATGATCCGGATTTTGATCAGGCGAAGCTGTTGGAGGAGATGTATATGGCTAAATCGACTTTCTTCAGGAAGTTGAAGTCATTGACCGGTCTTACTTATGTTTCCTTTATCCGGAATATTCGTATGAAAGCAGCTTGTCGTATAATGGAAGAGAAGAAGAATATTCGTATTTCAGAATTGGCGTATGCTGTGGGTTATAATGATCCGCGTTATTTCAGTAATAGTTTTAAGAAAGAGTTTGGTATGCAACCTTCCGAATATATGGAGCGCTTTACTTCGAATGGCACAGTGGAAGATGATGTTCCGGAAACATAGAGCATATATTTATTAACCATCTTGTCTTTTATACTGCAAGAACAACTTCCGGAAAATGGAATGTTGTTCTTGCATTCTTATTGTGTTGCTTACTCATTTATTCGTTTTATACATTTCTTTTAAAACTCTCTCACATTTGAAAACTTATGTAGAATAATGTTTCATTTCATGTAGAAAATTGTGTCATGAGACAAATTAGCATCTGTTTGGGCTGTTGTAGAAGGCATATTGCTTTTTGCCCTCCTACTTTTGTCTCGCAATCAAGAATGAAAATGATAGGGATTTTTTTAGTTCTTGTTGTAAATAACAAACCAATGTTTAATCTTAAAATTAATGAGAAACATGAAAAACAAAAGAAGGAAATTGATTACAGTACTTTTTGTTGCTGCAATGTCTGTTAGTCTTTTTACAGGGTGTAGTAATGATGCTACAATTACTGGATTGGATGAAGGTGCATTGCCTGAATTGGCATCCGGCACAAGGGCTGTTACAGATGAGTTGATCGAATCAGATTCAATCAGTAACTTTAGTTTATTGACTGCAACAGAATATAGTGATGCAGAGTTGAAAAAACGCATAAGGGATGGATGGTGGCGTCAATATGCTAATACAACAGAGGATGGAAAAACAACTCCAGAAATGTGGGAACGTACTGATTATACTCAAAATATTTATCCGGAAGCTCCGATCTTATTCTTTGTAGGAAATGGGGTTGCTGAAAATGTAGATATCCAATTTGTACAACCTGGTACTATACCATTGTATTGTAAAAAAGTTGGAATAGATCTTTATGAGTTTAAAACAGGTTATAATGTACCTGTCTTTTTTCAATTTACAAGTAAGTCAACTGGTAATGTTGTTGACACTATTATCTTTTTTATTAAGGATATATAATCTTGGTGTAAATTTAAAAATAC
>OHBD01000792.1_pt1 | contig 16725 bp, 18 predicted proteins | sample 1577291 | NCBI WGS metagenome assembly OHBD01 (sample SAMEA3879572, study PRJEB24766) | human gut metagenome | biome: human-associated habitat; feature: feces | place: USA | collected 1985/1987
AAGTCTAATTAAATATATTTCTAGACTATTTTATTACTCTACCTTTGCCGCCATAAACCAATAAAACAAGTTCAAGATGAAAACAAAAACTTTATTCATGATGAGAAAACTATTCGCTACAATTTGCCTACTGTGTATGATGTCTTCATTATCGTACGCACAAAATTTCAGATACGGCTTTACTGGCGGTGTCAATTTAAGTAAACCTATGGGAGACATAGAACCCCAATGCCAAGCAGGACTTCTCTTGGGAGCCAAAGGAGAACTAGGAATACCATCCGTTACAAAAGGTTTTTATACAGAATTCGGATTACAGCTATCTGCAAAAGGTTACAAGTATGAATACGGAAATATGGTAAATACAGATGAAAGACATTATACAAGGAATCTCAACTATTTAGTTGTTCCTGTCCATATAGGATATAAAATAGAATGCAGTAAATCGGTTTCACTTTTCGCCAATGTAGGTCCATATGCCGGAGTAGCATTGTGGGGCAAAGAGAAATCTTATAGAGACGGAAAGAAGTTTCACACGGAAAGTGACATTTTTAGCGGTGAATATGGGTATAAAAGATTCGATTGGGGATGCGGATTCAATGTTGGTGTAGAGTATGCAAAACATTTTCAACTCTCATTCGGAGCTGATTGGAGTTTAATGAACGTATCTAAAGCTAACGACTATACATACAAAAACAGAAGCTTCACTTTTTCTCTGGGATATATATTGTAAACACACCTCAATCCCAAATCCCTATATATCATGTTTTTTTGCGGAATTAACTCTGCAAAAAACATGATATATAGGGATTGGCGCTTATAATCTACTGGTTTTATTGGAGAAGGGCAAAGAAAGGAGCTTATAAATGTAGCATAACAGCGAAAAGTCATCCTTAAAAGTGTAGATATATAGAGAAAGTCATCCTTATTTTTGTTATAACTATCCGAAAGCTTCACATAGAAAAGGGGGGAAGGACTTTCCAATACGAAGCCCTTCTCCCCTTTTTATTCTTATCGGAGAACTTACTTTATCCTCTCTTTTTCTTCCGCTTTTTGGCAGACTCCACCGCCTCGGCAACCACCGGTTTGTTTTCAAATCGTTTGGTGTAGCCGGTGTAATCCGGAATAGTGCGTTCATACGTTGGATCAACGAATAGCGGGCTTGAAATAATATGGTCTGCCGTACTGCGATTACAGCAGAAAACGATATTCTCAACACCGGCAAGGCGAGTCAGCGCTTTCACATCCGTATCGTGCGGCTGCAACGTCATAGGATCAGTGAAGAAAAAAAGATAATCAATCTCGCCATCCACAATGCGGGATCCCATTTGCTGATCACCACCCAGGGGACCGGATTTCAGAATGGTAAAATCCCACTCAACATCGGGATGCTTTTCCTTAAGAGCCTCAAGAATAAGAGTTCCCGTAGTACCTGTACAGTAAAACTTGTGCCCCATAAGCAATTCGGAGTTCCAGAGAACCCACTCGATGAGGTCTTTCTTCATGGCGTCGTGCGCCACCAATCCAATCTTTCTAACTAATTTTGTCATAAGCCAATACCGTTTAAATAATAAACAATCGGTAAAAAGAAAAAGCTATAATTGCGAGAAAAATTTCTTTCCACGTAAATAATACTGCGCCAAGATACTGCTTTTTGTCCATTCCGGTATCACGGAAAGGGAAGTTTTTTTCAGGTTCTCTTCACGTGCAGGAGTAAAAGAAGAACGTAACAAACGATATTCACGCCGTGCACGAAGCACTGCCAATGCATTGGGGAACTGTAGTTTAAGTATAAAACTCAATGCAGCTATATAGTCAAGAACCGCACGGGTACGCATCACGGAAGCAAAATCCCGGGATGGCAGGTTCTTGTAGAGCATGACAAGATTATTACGAAAATTAAGGAAAGTCTTTCGGGGATTTTCTTTCTTCAGCGTAGCACCGCCTACATGGTAAACCACACTTTGCGGCACACAGGCAATCTGCCGGCCACGTGCACGAAGCCGCCAGCAAAGATCGATCTCTTCCATGTGGGCAAAAAAACGTCCATCCAGTCCACCGGCTTCACGATAATCTTTCAAGCGGATAAACAAAGCTGCACCTGTAGCCCAAAAGACGGGAATGATAGTGTCGTATTGTCCCTTATCCTCTTCTACCACACCCATAATCCGACCGCGACAGAACGGATAACCGTAACGATCAAGAAAACCGCCCGCCGCACCGGCATACTCGAACATCTCCTTCTGCCTCCAACTGCGTATCTTCGGCTGGCAAGCCGCCGCTTCAGGATGAGCATCCATATAGCCAGCCAGTGGCTGAAGCCAATGTTCCGTCACTTCCACATCTGAATTGAGAAGTACTACATACTCGGCATCGACCTCTTGCAATGCCATATTATAACCATCAGCGAAACCTTGATTTTCTTCCAACAGAATCAATCGGACGGTAGGAAATTCACGACAAAGCATATCTACAGATGCATCTGTAGAACCATTATCAGCAACATATACCACCGCACCGTCCGCCTCGGAAAAGCGTACTACGGAAGGAAGAAACGAACGGAGCATATCACACCCGTTCCAGTTTAATATGACAACCGCTATCTTATTCATGTTGTTTCTTTAAATCTTCCCGTGTGAGTTTCCACCGTTTATGCGACCAGAACCAATAAGCAGGAGCACGGCGAATGGTCTGCTCCAAGCGGCGCACAAAAAGTTCGGTTATTTCTCCCTCGGCAGTTTGCTTCGGGGTTTCAGTCAACAGATCAAAGTATGCTTTGCAATATCCTCTACCCTGTTTTTCCAATTCACAATAAAAAACAGGATAATTCATCATCCTGGCAATACGTTCACCACCATCCATAAATACGGTATCCTGATTCAGAAAAGTAGTCCAGTGATGGGCTTCATTGCGATTGGGCGACTGATCGGTAATCAGTCCGATCACTACATGCTTCCCTTCACGGCGCAACCGGATCACTTCGCGGGCAGTGGAATGTTTCGGCACATTATAGCCACCATGACGGGCACGAATGATCTTAAACATTTCATCCATATACTTGTTTCGCAAGGGTTTATACACTTGCAAGGGTACGTCTTCCGGTTTCATGAAGGCTCCCATCGCCGTCAGCCACTCGAAATTGGCATAATGAGGAATGAGCACAACGATGCCTCCATGTTTTTCAAGCATGCCGAGATATTCTTCAGTATTACCATATTCCATACGGCGGGAAAGATCTTCGAACGACATACGCATCATCTTTATTTCTTCCAGCATGTAGTCGCAGATATAGTGATAAAACTCACGCTCAATCTCGCGCAGTTCAGCCTTGGATTTTTCGGGAAAAGAGTTCTTCAGATTCTTACGAACTACCTTCCGACGGTAATGCACCAAATGACGCATCAGAAAATAAAACCCATCGGACAAGATATAAAGTGCCCGGAAAGGAAGCAAAGCCAGAAGCCACATGCCGGCGTAAGTCAGCCAGTAGACAAGTTTCGATTTCATACTTTTCTTATACCTTATTATAATAGCACAGTTCCCTGCAATGCGGTTCCGTCTTCATTAAAATCGCCTAAACGAACAGACACCACCTGATTATCCAATGTATCATTGTGGGGAACCTCCACCCGGATATAGTTAGCCGTGAAGCCATGCATAGGAGCTCCCGGCTTGGAACGTTCCAGCAACACAGGCAAGGTTTGTCCGATATGACGGGCATAGAATGCATGCGTCTTTTCGTCCGAAAGCTCCAACAGGCGCTGACTCCGACGGTGCTTTTCCTCGGGAGTTACCACATGGTCTATCTTTAATGCCTGCGTACCCGGACGTTCGGAGTAGCTGAACACATGAAGCTGGGTCACATCCAGGCTTTTGATAAATTCGTAGGCCTGCTCAAAGTATTCATCCGTTTCACCACGTGTGCCCACAATCACATCCACACCGATAAAGGCATCGGGCATCACTTCTTTCACTTTCCGCACTTTGGAAGCGAAAAGTTCCGTATCATATCGCCGGCGCATCAGCTTCAGCACTTCGTCACTACCGGACTGCAACGGAATATGGAAATGAGGCATGAAACTGCGGGAATGAGAAACAAATTCTATAATCTCATCAGTCAGCAAATTGGGCTCTATGGAGGAAATACGGTAACGTTCGATACCTTCCACCTCATCCAGCGCCTTCACCAGATCGAAGAAAGTTTCTCCGGTGGTTTTACCGAAATCCCCGATATTGACACCTGTCAGCACAATTTCCTTTCCTCCCTCAGCTGCTGCCTGGCGCGCTTGTTCCACCATGGATGCAATTGTTCCGTTGCGGCTCCGTCCGCGGGCAAAAGGAATGGTACAGTAGGAGCAGAAATAATCGCAACCATCCTGTACTTTCAGGAAATAGCGGGTACGGTCGCCACGTGAGCACGACGGTGCAAACGAATGGATATCTTTCAGCGCCGAAGCATAAGCTTCTCCCGACTCATTCTTTTGCAGGTTGCCGAGATATTGAAGCAAGTCTTTTTTCTGTTCGGCACCAAGCACCACATCCACCCCCTCAATCTTTGCAACGGTTTCGGGTTTCAACTGGGCATAACATCCGGTCACAACCACGAAAGCCCCCGGATGCTGCTTCACCAGGCGATGGATAGCCTGGCGGCATTTCTTATCCGCCACTTCCGTCACCGAGCAAGTGTTCACCACACAGATGTCCGCTTTCTCCCCTTTACGTGCCGTACGCACACCTGCATCCCGCAAAATCTTACCGATAGTAGAAGTTTCCGAGAAGTTCAACTTACAACCTAATGTATAGTAAACCGCTGTCTTATCTTGAAATATATTGGTATCAATCATATCTATTCTAAACACATTTCTGCTACAAAGTTACATATAATTATTAGATTTTTCCTACTTTTGCACAAATCATCAATTTTCGTGCAATGATACAAGAGAACTTTATCAAACTCTACGAGCAGAGTTTCCGTGAAAACTGGGACCTTCCTTGCTATACCGATTACGGTGAAGACGAGAGTTATTCCTATGGACAAGTGGCGCAAGAGATTGCTAAATTGCACTTGCTATTCAAACATTGCAGTCTGCGCCGGGGCGACAAAATTGCTATTATCGGTAAGAACAATGCCCGTTGGTGCATCGCTTATATGGCCACCATCACTTACGGAGCTATCGTTGTTCCCATTCTTCAGGATTTTAATCCGAATGATGTACATCATATCGTCAACCACTCCGAGTCCGTTTTCCTCTTTACGAGCGATTCCATCTGGGAACATCTGGAAGAAGAACGCCTGACCGGATTGCGTGCCGTATTCTCCCTTTCCGATTTCCGTTGCCTGCATCAGCGCGACGGTGAAACAATCAATCGTTTCCTCAAACACCTGGATGAAGAAATGCACATAACTTATCCGAAAGGTTTCCACCGGGAAGACGTGCAGTATACCACTCTTTCCAATGATAAGGTAATGCTGCTGAACTATACCTCGGGCACCACCGGTTTTAGTAAGGGCGTGATGCTGACAGGAAACAATCTCGCAGGAAATGTCACTTTCGGTATCCGCACCGAATTATTGAAAAAGGGAGATAAAGTACTCTCCTTCTTACCCTTGGCTCACGCCTACGGTTGCGCTTTCGACTTTCTTACGGCTACTGCCGTGGGTACTCACGTCACACTTTTGGGCAAAGTCCCCTCTCCAAAGATTCTGATGAAAGCCTTCGAAGAAGTAAAACCCAGCTTGATTATTACCGTGCCACTCGTTATCGAGAAAATCTATAAGAATGTCATTCAGCCCATAATAAATAAAAAGACAATGAAATGGGCGCTCAGCATTCCTTTGCTCGACGGACAAATCTATGGGCAAATCCGGAAGAAACTGATAGATGCTCTGGGCGGACGTTTCAAAGAAGTCATTATCGGCGGTGCTGCCATGAACCCGGAAGTGGAAGAATTCTTCCATCGTATCAAATTCCCGTTCACCATCGGTTATGGCATGACGGAGTGCGCACCATTAATCAGCTATGCTCCCTGGAACGAATTCATTTCGACTTCTTCCGGTCGAGTGCTCGACATCATGGAAGCCCGTATCTACAAAGAAAATCCGGAGGTAGAAATCGGTGAAATCCAGGTACGCGGAGAAAATGTGATGGCAGGTTATTATAAAAATCCGGAAGCCACTAAAGAAGTCTTCACCGAAGACGGCTGGCTACGTACCGGTGACTTGGGTAAACTGGATGAAAAAGGAAACCTTTATATTCGTGGCCGCAGTAAGACCATGATCCTGAGTTCCAGCGGACAAAACATCTTCCCCGAAGAAATCGAGGCACGACTTAACAACCTGCCTTTCGTACTGGAAAGTCTTGTTATCGAACGCAATAAAAAACTGGTAGCTTTAGTCTATGCAGATTACGAAGCTTTAGATTCCCTGGGACTGAACCAAGAGGAAAACCTCAAAACCATCATGAACGAGAACTTGAAGAACTTGAATAGCAGTGTGGCCAGTTACGAGAAAGTCAGCCAAATTCAGCTCTATCCTACCGAGTTTGAGAAAACTCCTAAAAGGAGCATCAAACGCTACTTATATAACAGTATTGCAGAAGATTAGTATGTTATTAAACATACAAAAAGTAGTCAAAAGGGGCTAACCTCCAAAAAAAACATAAAAAAAGTTGGGATTTGGAGAACAACATATCGAAAAAGTACATACCTTTGCAACGTTTTAATAAAGCAATTGATTGTATTACGTTTTAAAAAAGCAAAGAAAATGAAAAAATTAGTTTTGATGGCTGTAGCTATCGTAGCAGTATCTTTCGCATCTTGTGGTAACAAACAAGCTGCCGCTGAAAAAGCAGCAGCAGATTCTATCCGTATTGCTGATTCAATCGCAGCAGTAGAAGAAGCAGCAGCCGCAGCAGCTGAGGCAGCCGCAGCAGCTGATACTGTAGCAGTAGATAGCGCAGCAGTTGTAGCTGAATAATTTCAGAACAACACACTGAGAGAATTGAAAGTCTGACGTGCAAAAAAGCACGAACAGACTTTTTTTATGCCCTTTTGTTTCCTTAGCCCTACAATTTTTCCTACATTCATATTCTTATTTATTTTAAATTATTCTTATTCTTTGCTTGGCAACATTAAATAATAACCTTATGAAAATAAAACCGTCAAACAAATTAAAGTACTTAGCGACAGAGTATAAGTTGGGGGACTTCTTCCGCAATTTCATTGCAGTAGTATTAGGCATTATTCTCACCTTTGCCGGAAGCGACTGGATTACAGAACGCAACACCCAAAAGGAAATAAAGAAATCACTGCAACTGGTGAAAAGTGAGCTTCTTCTGAATAGGGAAGAAATAGAAGCTATGGGAAACAGAGTAGCTTTGGAACAACGTGCCGCAAATTATCTTTTTGAGAATAAAGACAATGCAAGTGGAATACCTAAGGATTCCATTAATAAATATTTCCCTCTTCTTTTTCAATGGAGCAAATTCACATTCACCAATGATGCCATAGAAATGCTCAAAGCTTCTGCACTTATTCAAAAAATTCAGAACAAAGAACTTGCCCTGCAAATAATCAAAGCATACGGAGCCATCAAAGCCGCTGAAACATCTTTTGAAACATATAGTAATATAAAAGATCATGTGCAAAACGACTTCAATGATAATCCCAAAGTAAAGTCTTATGCATACAACCTGACGAGGCTAAGAGAAAAAACCGAAGATATCGTAAAAGACCTAGGGCAACAACTTCATCTTCTATTTACCCTACCGGAAGGTTTACAACTCCTTCAAGCAATCCCCAATATACAAAAAGCACGAATTTATTTCGCCTGTGTAGAAGAAATCGATAAAACAATCGAAGCTATCGAAAAAGAATGCGAATAAACCAACAGCTGAAAGAATAAATGAAAAAGAAACTGAAAGAACTCATTACATCCCCTACCACAACAAGACGGTTAGGAGATTTTATCTGTAATTTTACAGCAGTAGTATTAGGCATCATTATCACTTTCATAGGCAGTGATATAATCCAAGAACACAATAAAAAGAAAGAGGTTACACAAGCTTTACAATTGGTGAAAAGCGAATTGCTTATCAACAAAGAAATAATAGAGGATATGAAGGAATTAGAGATATTCAACAAACAAGGAGCACGCTATCTGCTTCAATATAAGGACAGAATAAATGAGACATCCTCAGATTCTTTAAACTATTACAACTATTTTCTTTTCCAATCAAGAGACTTTCTTCCTCTTACCGACGCTATGGAAATGCTCAGTGCATCTTCTCTAATGCAAAATATTGGAAGCAAAGAGCTTGTTGTTCAAATCATTCAGGCGTATGCCGTTATTAAAAGTTCACATAAGTTTTATGAAAGCTTTTCCAAAACAAAAGAAAATATGACAGCAAAACTTAGCGATCGACAAGATTTTCAGGAATTCTCTAATAAAGGTAAGACGACGCTGAGGGAAACCTGGAATTTTGTTTTTAACCTCCCGGAAGGCCTTGCTGCCATACGGCAAATCTCCTATATACATGATGATCCGCAGCTTACGTACAACCATCACCTAGAATTAATTGACGAAACCATCAAAAGAATTGACAAGGAGTATTAGGTGACGTTAAAAAACAAAGTGGTATAATGAACGTTCTATTTTTTTCCAATAGGAAATTTCTTTCCCAATAGGAGAAAAAGAATTTAGTAATAGACTAATAATAAGATTTTTTAAGCATTACTAAATTAACATACTTATCACATCCGGTAAATGCTTATCAAAAATAAAAAAAGCCCGGCTCCTCTCGGAAACCGGACTTTTTCTATATATGAAGTATTCAATTATGCTTCTTCAGCAACAACTTCGAAAGGAATCTCTACAGAAACTTCCTTGTGCAGCTTAACGATAGCTTTGTACTGGCCAACTTCTTTCACAGCGTCTTTTACAACGATGATCTTACGGTCAATTTCATGACCTAACTTAGCCAATTCATCTGCAATCTGGATGTTACCAACAGAACCGAAGATAGTACCGGTTGAGCTAACTTTAGTAGCGATCTTCAAAGATACGCCTTCCAATTTAGCTGCCAATGCTTCAGCATCCTTCTTGATTTTTTCCAATTTGTGAGCACGTTGCTTCAAATCTTCAGCCAACATTTTCTTTGCAGCAGGAGAAGCAATCACAGCTTTACCTGTCGGGATGAGGTAGTTACGACCATAACCAGACTTAACAGTTACGATGTCGTTCTTATAACCCAAGTTTACAATGTCTTCTTTCAATATAATTTCCATACTTTCCTCCTCCTATTATTTCATCATGTCAGTTACATAAGGCAGCAATGCCAAGTGACGGGCTCTCTTTACAGCTTGAGCTACACGACGTTGGAACTTCAAAGAAGTACCGGTGATGCGACGCGGAAGGATCTTACCTTGCTCATTCAAGAATTTCTTCAAGAATTCAGGATCCTTATAGTCGATATACTTAATACCACTCTTTTTGAAACGGCAGTATTTTTTCTTCTTAACGTCCACTGACGGCGGAGTTAAATATCTGATTTCTGATTGAACTTGTGCCATGATTAATCCTCCTTTTTAGTTGATTTAACACTTCTTCTCTTCGCAGCGTATTCAGCAGCGTACTTGTCTTGCTTGAAAGTCAAGAAACGAATAACGCGCTCATCACGACGGAAGTTAAGCTCTAACTTGTCAATTACAGTAGGGTCTGCATTGAACTCAATCAGCTGATAGAAACCAGTTGACTTCTTCTGGATAGGATATGCCAGTTTTTTCAGTCCCCAGTTTTCCTCATTTACGATCTCAGCACCTTCAGCAGTAAGGATGCCTTTGAATTTTTCTACCGCTTCCTTCATCTGAACATCAGACAAAACGGGAGTTAAAATGAAAACGGTTTCGTATTGATTCATACTTGTTTAATTAATGAATTAATAATTCGTTTAAAAATTTGCGGTGCAAAGGTAGGGATTTTATTTTGATCTACAAACATTTAATGTTTTTTTGTGCCCGAAGGTAGGATTTATCATAGAAGTGACTTACCTTTGCAAAGTTGTTTAAACAATAATTTCATGATCGAGCAATTTAACTTTGACATCCGGCTGATTTTTGCCATCCTGAACGGTAAAGTTTCCGCCGCAATCAACCGAAAACTGTCCCGCAACTTCCGCCAGAACGGTTTGGAGATTACTCCGGAACAGTGGACTGTCCTCATCTTTTTGTGGGAAAAAGACGGAGTGACGCAACAAGAGTTGTGTAATGCAACTTTTAAGGACAAGCCCAGTATGACGCGCCTGATTGATAACATGGAACGTCAACATCTGGTAGTCCGTATCTCGGATAAAAAAGACCGCCGCACCAACCTTATCCACCTCACCAAAGATGGAAAAGAACTGGAAGAACGCGCACGGGTAATAGCTAACCAAACTTTGAAAGAGGCATTACACGGTATCACCGTAGAAGAGCTGAGCATAAGCCAGGAAGTATTAAGAAAAATATTTTTCAATACGAAAGACTGAAATAAATAAAGAATGAAGAATGAGGAATGAAGAGGCTCAGGCAAAAGATGTGGTATTCAGCCTCATTTTTCATTCCTCATTCTTCATTCTTTATTAAAATATGGTTTTTTTGCAAAAATAATTTCGCTTGTTAAAGAATTATGCTTTTCTTTGTGACAAGAATACGAAAGAATATAATAATCTAATTAAAATACACACACATGAAAGGTTTATTAAAAAATCTGGGCTTGATATTAGTCTTGGTGGGAGCTGTAATCTTGGTTGCATGTTCCTTTACCGGTAATGTAAACAACAATACCATTTTAGGAACATCAGCTGTCCTGTTGGTATTGGGATTGGTTACATACATTGTCATCAATAAGAAATTGGCAGACTAATCGTCAGAAAAAGAATAGAAAAGGCGGTTGCTTTAATAGCGACCGCCTTTTTTATTCTTATGCAAGAAGTCTATCAAGACTCCGGTTCCGGTGTAATCAACTTATATCCCTTACCGTGGATATTGATGATTTCAATGGAAGGATCTTCTTTCAGATGCTTACGCAGCTTCGTGATATACACATCCATGCTACGTGCATTGAAGTAGTTATCATCAATCCAGATGGTCTTCAAAGCAAAGTCACGCTGTAGGATTTCGTTAGCATGAGCGCAGAGCAAACCCAAGAGTTCAGACTCTTTCGTAGTCAGCTTCGTCTGCTTTTCAGGCGTTGACAGAATCTGTTTCTGTGTATCGAAAGTAAACATACCGATCTTGTAGATATTACTCTCTTTGTTCTTCTTTCCACGTACACGTCTCAGGATTGCTTCAATTCTGAAAGTCAGCTCTTCCATGCTGAACGGCTTGGTGATGTAATCATCCGCACCGATTTTAAAGCCTTCCAGAATATCTTCTTTCAGTGTCTTTGCGGTCAAGAAGATAATAGGAATTTCGGCATTTGCAGCACGCACTTCCTGAGCCAAAGTGAAACCATCTTTCTTCGGCATCATCACGTCAAACACACACAAGTCATATTTATTCTTCAGAAAAGCTTTGTATCCAGCTTCACCGTCGGGATACAACTCCGCAGAATAACCTTTTGCCTGTAAATATTCTCTTAAAAGCATGCCAAGATTTTCATCATCTTCGCACAATAAAATACGCAGTTTCTCGTCCATATCATTAATTTTTAAGTAAAGGTAATGCAATAATAAATTTAGTTCCAACGTTTAGTTCACTCTCTGCCCGGATGGTTCCCTTATGGTCCGTAATAATCTTCTTCACATAAGACAATCCTAATCCAAAGCCTTTCACATCGTGCAGATTACCTGTATGCACGCGGTAGAACTTTTCAAATATCTTTTTCAAATTTTCTTTCTTAATACCTATACCGTTATCCTGAATAGAAATCATCAGCTTTCCCGGTTCATTCCAGGTCTTCACTTTCAATTCCAAATCCGCATCCGGTCTCTTATACTTCACCGCATTATCCATCAGATTGAAAATCACATTCGTTAGATGCATTTCATCTGCAAAGATATTCGGGTCTGTTGCGTTCAGTTCCGACTCTATATTACCGTTATAACGCTCCACCTTTAAGGTGAATGTATTAATAACACCTGTAATCAATTCATTGGCATCCAGTTCCTTCATTTTCAAAGTAGCCTTTTGCTTGTCGAACATCGACATCTGGAGCACCTTCTCCACCTGGAACCTCAACCGTTTCGTCTCATCATTGATGACCGTCGATATATGCTGGAACATGGCAGGCGACTTACCCACTGCAGGGTCTTTCAACATCTGCGCCGCCAGTGAAATGGTCGATATCGGCGTTTTAAACTCATGCGTCATATTATTGATAAAGTCATTCTTCATCTCCGTCAGTTTCTTCTGGCGGAACACGATATAAATCGTGAAGATAAACGTAATCAGCAACACAAAGGTGAATATCATCGACGGTATCATAAAGTTGATCGAGTCGAAAATATAATCTCTTTTGCCCGGAAAATGTATCTTTACGATACTCATACGGGCAGGTGGATCATTCAGGAACAAAGGCTGGGAGTAAGAATACTCGCTACCTTCATCGACATAGTCCGAACAACGGTATACTTCCCGTCCATCCCGGTCAATCACCTTAAAGTGATATCCCAGATCAATGCCATTATCTACCAAGCCCGACTTTAAGTACTGATCCAGATTCTTAAAGTTGATGCGTTCCTCAATCGGCTTGCTACTTGCCGTATATAACATCTGCAAGGCAACTTCATCCAACAAACCACGCTGGTACACATAACGTTCTTTCATTAAATCGATTTGTGTACGAGCTGTTTTAGGAATCGTCTTAGCGCCATGCTTACGCGAAATCATCGCTCTCGGCAGCTCTGACGGCTTATTTGTGATCGTCTGAAGTTCCATGGCCGAATACTTGGAACCATCCGGCGACGTCACCGTAAACCGTTGTGTTTGCACCAATGCCTGCCCTTGCTCAGTCAATTCCCACGCTCTCTTTTCTGCCTCAGAGATGTCTTCCCGCAACCAGCGGGCAACCTCAGCGGACTCCACTTCTTTAGAAGCAGCCATCAGTCCACGCTTCACAGATTCATAAAATTGCTCGTTACGCATCTTTACCATCTTCTCTATGTAGCTGATTTGCAGATACAAGAGGCTGAGGAAAGATAACCCCATAACGATACCTAATATCCATATTGTTGACTTCTTCATAGTCACAAAATTAACACTCCCTAATTAACACTCCTAACCTATTAACCTGATTTAACCGCAAGTTCTCGTAAATTAACCGAAAAGAGTTTTTTAAGTTGCATTACGAGCATTATAACAAATCAGCGTGTGTTTGGTTTGCAAATTTAATAAAAAATTAATCATTCTCGTTCACATTTACGCATGTTCTTAATCAGTGTTAATAAAAAAGCCATTACCCCTCGTTCTGAGGGAGTAACGGCTTTAACAAATTATAAAAACAGACGAAGTGAAGTCTTTTATTCTTCAGCTTGCTTAGCTTCGAACTCCTTAACCAACTTATCTTGTACATCACTTGGAACAAGTTCATAGCTGGCAAATTTCATGATAAACGAAGCACGTCCTCCTGTCAAAGAACTCAAGGCTGTGGAGTAAGATGCCATTTCCTTCAAAGGTACTTTAGCACTCAGCTTTTCATAACCGGCTTCACTACTCATACCCATAATCATGGCACGGCGTCCCTGCAAGTCACCCATCACATCACCCATTCTATCCGACGGAACAAATACTTCCACATCATAGATAGGTTCAAGGATCTTCGGTCCTGCATTCTTGAATGCTTCACTAAATGCATTACGACCGGCCAACATGAAGGAAATTTCATTGGAGTCTACCGGGTGCATCTTACCATCATACACGATAACACGTACATCACGAGCGTACGAACCGGTCAACGGTCCTTGTTCCATACGAGACATGATACCTTTCAGGATAGCCGGCATGAAACGCGCGTCAATAGAACCACCTACGATACTATTAATAAATACCAATTTACCGCCCCATTCCAATGGGATTTCTTCGGTACCTTTCACGTTCATCTTAAACTCCTGCGCACCAAACTTATAAGTATCAGGCAACGGCATACCTTCGTAATAAGGTTCTACAATCAGATGCACCTCACCAAACTGGCCTGCACCACCCGATTGTTTCTTATGGCGATAGTCTGCACGAGCCGCCTTTGTAATGGTTTCACGATACGGAATTCTCGGTTCCTCATATTTGATTTGCAACTTTTCATTATTCTCCAAACGCCATTTCAACGTACGCAAGTGGAACTCACCCTGTCCGTGAACAATAGTCTGGCGCAATTCCTTGGACTGCTCTATCACCCAAGTCGGATCTTCCTCGCGCATACGGTTCAATATGGCCATCATCTTTTCCGTATCGGCCTCATTCACGGGTTTGATAGCACGGGAATATTTTGAATTGGGATATTTGACAAAGTTGAAACGGTTTTCAGTACCCTTACCATTCAGAGTATTACCTGTATGCACATCTTTTAATTTCACAGTACAACCGATATCACCGGCCACCATTTCTTCCACCTTAATACGGTTGGCACCTGCACAGGCATAAATCTGAGCGATACGCTCTTTCGAACCACGGTCAGCATTCGTAAAGTCTTCACCTTCGTGCACTTTACCGCTCATAACCTTGAAGTATTGAACGTCACCGATATGAGGTTCAACAGCGGTCTTGAAGAAATAGAGAGAAGTAGGTCCATTCGGATCCGGTTCCACAACCTCGCCACGGGTATTGTGTACGGGCGGCATCTCGTTTACAAACGGAACCACATTACCCAGGAATTCCATCAAACGACGCACACCCATATCTTTACCTGCACAAACACAGAATACGGGGAACATGCCACGTGAAGCCAAACCTTTACGGATACCCTCGCGCATTTCGTCTTCTGTCAGTGAATCCTGTTCAAAGAATTTCTCCATCAGGCTTTCATCGTGTTCAGCAGCAGCTTCTACCAATGCTTTATGCAGTTCGGTTGCTTTTTCCAATTCCTCTGCAGGAACATCTTCAATGGTGGGTGCACCACCTTCGGGGCCCCACGAATATTTTTTCATCAAAAGTACATCAATCAACGAATTAAAGTTCGGTCCGGTAGCCAACGGATATTGCACGGGAACTACCTTCGAACCATAAGCAGACCTCAACTGCTCCAGTACCATATCATAATCACACTTCTCATGGTCAAGCTGGTTCACCAGGAAAATCACCGGTTTACCTAACTTTTCTGTATATCGGAAATGATTTTGGGTACCCACTTCAGGACCATATTGGCCATTCAGAAGCAATATTGCAGTATCAGTAACATTGAGTGCTGTCATGGCAGCTCCAACAAAGTCATCACTTCCCGGACAGTCTATAATATTAAGTTTCTTACCGTTCCACTCCACATGGAAAACGGTGGAAAACACAGAATAGCCATATTCTTGCTCCACCGGGAAGTAATCGCTGACTGTATTCTTGGCAGTAATTCTGCCGCGACGTTTTATAATACCACTCTCAAAGAGCAGCGCTTCTGTGAGAGTGGTTTTACCCGAGCCATCATTGCCAAGCAGGGCAATGTTCTTAATTTCATTCGTCTGATATACTTTCATGATATATAAGATTTAAAATGAATAACTCAGTATGCCTTCGCATACCCTTAATTTTTGTGAGGCGCAAATTATGAATTTATCAAAAGAAAAGCAATAAATCGATAGTGTTACTAAACTATGTTATGTAACACATCACGACTAACAGAAAGATTTTCTTAACTTTACAGCGTAAATCACTAATCTTTAAACTTACAATGAAAGCACTGCTATCCGTCACCACGCTGTTGATTCTTCTATTGTTCAGCGGATGCCAATCCAATGGTGCCTCGCACAGGCAACGGCCATTGATCGGCATATCCTGCTCCCACCCCAATGATTATTCGACTGCCCGAATGACTTACACAGAATCTGTGATACAAGCCGGAGGTACCCCGATGCTCATCCCTATCACAACGGACAGTACGGTGTTGGCGGATATCGTCAGCCGGCTGGATGCAATTATATTAATAGGAGGGGCTGACATTCACCCTTCTTATTATAATGAAGAACCTATCGAGCAACTGGGGGAGGTTGATTCGCTACGCGATGTTTACGACATCGCCCTGATTCGTCTTGCAGCACAGCGCAATGTACCGATGTTAGGCATCTGTAGGGGTGAGCAATTGATAAATGTAGCGTTCGGCGGAACACTCTATCAGGACATACCGGCACAATACCCGGACACTACCGTACGACATAATCAAAAAGAACCGAGCAGCGTGCCCACGCATACGGTTCATCTCCTGCAAGGCTCCACGATAGCTCAGATTACGGGGCAAACGGAGCTTTTCACAAATACGCATCATCACCAGGCGGTGAAGCTGGCAGCACCCGGTTTCCGCATCACGGCATGGGCCACGGATAGTATTCCTGAAGCCATTGAAAATATCAATGGAAAGCCCATTTGGGGAGTACAGTTCCACCCGGAAGCATTAACAGTAGCAGGCGATAGTATATCTGCCAGGTTCTTCCACTTTCTGGTTGATAAAGCGGCGGCATTTCGAAGGAGTAAATAAACCCGGTGCCTACTCATCCCGAAAGGCTGTAGTGTACTGAATAAGTTGACACTTCAAAAATCGAAAATAAAGATGAAATA
>OHBD01000805.1_pt1 | contig 16489 bp, 14 predicted proteins | sample 1577291 | NCBI WGS metagenome assembly OHBD01 (sample SAMEA3879572, study PRJEB24766) | human gut metagenome | biome: human-associated habitat; feature: feces | place: USA | collected 1985/1987
GCGGGTGTCGCAGAAGAAGCGGGTGCCGGGCAGGTCAAGCCACTTTTCCAGCGCAGCGGAATCAAAGCCGGGGCCGATGGAAGTGTTGAACAGAACCTTGCCCGCACCCAGCTGGGCAAACTCGTTTTCGCCTAGCAGCAGCACGTTCTTATTCAGGCAGGTGAACACCACCTCGCTCTCAGCCAGCAGCTGAGCCAGCGGCTTAAAGGTCATACCGGCAGCCTCGGCGTCCGGCTTTGCGCTGCGGGCAAAGTAGCTGATCTCTGCGCCCATAAATTGCAGCGCATCGGCGATCATCCGGCCGGAAACGCCCAGCCCCACGATGCCCACCTTCAGGCCGGTGATCTCCACCGGCTCGTCCCGCAGCATGGGCATTCCAAAACCGTGCAGGATGCCGATGAGCTCGTGCAGAACATACTCTACAACGCCGCGGTCACCGTAATCCCGGATGCCCAGCACCTGGATGCCCCGGGTGCGTGCGTAGGCGATATCCACGTTGGCGCTCTCCTCAGAGTACAGGCTGCAGCACATCCCGATATAGCGGATGTTGGGGCACTGCGCAATGACTTCCTTGCCCATGCGGGAGGTGTAGTTCAGCAGCACGGCGTCGGCGTCCCCGATGCGGCGCACCATCTCGTCGTCGCTGGCAGGCACGTCCCGGTACAGCACCACCTCTTTGGCGTAGCGGTGCAGCTCCTCCTCGGCAGAGGGGATCAGGCTGACCGGCTCAATGGCTACCAGTTTATGGAACATGTGCAGATCCTCCTTTTAATAGAAACACACAGGGGAAGCGAGATTGCGCAGCAGGGAAACCACGCTCCAGCCAGCAATGGCGCTGGTGGAAGAGCAGATATCCACCACAGCCTTCACACCCTCGATCTCGGCAGTGATACGGTGATCGTCACCCACCCAGCCGGGGACGGAATGCATGGTCACGCCGGTGATCTCCGGGCCGGTGGTGGCCTTATGGGTGGCCGGGTTCACCGGGTTTACAAACTGACCGGCGATGATGGAGCCGGGGATCTGCTCGTGCAGCTCCTCTGCCTTGGCGATGGCGCCCTTCATGCCCTTGGCGCCCTCGGTGAGCACCAGCTCTGCGCCATAGGCTTTCATCAGGTTGCGGCGCTCCACGCTCATGGTCTCCGGCATGGTGATGATCAGGCGATATTTTTTGGCCGCAGCAACGGCTGCCAGACCGATGCCGGTGTTGCCGGAGGTGGGCTCAATAATGGTGCCGCCGGGCTGCAACTTGCCGGACTTTTCTGCGTCCTCTACAATGGCCTTAGCAATACGGTCCTTCACGGAACCGGCCGGATTAAAATACTCCAGCTTGGCCAAAACAGTTGCTTTCAGGTCGTTCTCTTTTTCAAACTGGGTCAACTCCACCAGCGGGGTGCCGCCGACCAGGTCCAGGATAGATTTATAAATTGCCATGATAATAACTCCTTGTCAAATTCAAATGAAATTGTCGGTCAAATCAGGCGTTCAGCGCTTTTACAGCGTCAAATCCCTGCTCCAGATCGGCAATAATGTCGTTGATGTTCTCTGTACCGATAGAAAGACGGATGGTGTTGTCAAAAATCTTCTGCTCGTTAAACTCCTGCTCAGACAGCTGGGAGTGGGTGGTGGAGGCAGGGTGAATCACCAGGGACTTGACGTCCGCCACGTTCGCGAGCAGGGAGAATAGTTCCAGGCTTTCGCAGAACTTGCGAGCTTTTTCCGCGCCGCCCTTGATTTCAAAGGTGAAGATGGGAGCTGCGCCCTTAGGGAAGTACTTATCGTACAGCTCCTTGGCGTGACCGGTGGTTCACTTTTTCCACCTGGGGATGGGAGGACAGATAGTCCGCTACGCGCAAAGCGTTCTGCACATGGCGTTCCACCCGCAGGGAGAGTGTTTCCAGCCCCTGGAGAAGCAGGAAGGAATTGAACGGGCTGATGGTGGCTCCCGTGTCCCGCAGCAGGGTGGCCCGGATTTTGACGATATAGGCCAGATTGCCGCATACCTCCGCGAACACGGCTCCGTGGTAATTGGGGTTGGGCTTGCTGATGCCTGGGAACTTGTCGTTCTGCGTCCAGTCGAATTTGCCGCCGTCCACAATCACGCCGCCCATCACCGTGCCGTGGCCGCCGATGAATTTGGTAGCGGAATGCACCACGATGTCCGCTCCGTGTTCCAAGGGGCGGAACAGGAAGGGCGTGGCAAACGTGCTGTCCACAATGAGCGGGATGCCGTGGGCGTGCGCCACTTCCGCCAGCGCTTCCATATCCACAATGTCGCAATTCGGGTTGCCCAGGCTTTCCACGTACAGGGCCTTGGTATTGTTCCGGATGGCCCTGGAAAAATTCTGAACGTCCCTCGCGTCCACGAAAGTGGTTTCTATGCCGGCATCCGCCAGCGTATTGGCGAAAAGATTGTACGTTCCGCCATATACGGTGGAGGAAGAAACAATGTGGTCCCCGGCCCGGGCGATGTTCTGGATGGCATACGTGACTGCGGCGGCCCCGGTGGATACGGCCAGCGCGGCCGCCCCTCCTTCCAGGGAGGCGATGCGTTGTTCAAAAACATCTGCGGTTGGGTTCATCAGGCGGTTATAAATATTGCCCGGCTCCGCCAGGGCAAAACGGGCCGCCGCCTGTTCCGAGTCTTTGAAGACATAGGAAGTGGTGGCGTAAATAGGTACGGCGCGCGCATCGGTGGCCGGGTCCGGACTTTCCTGACCCACGTGGATCTGGCGTGTTTCAAATCGATGGTTCTTGCTCATGTTTTTATATTCCTATCGGAAAACTAGGAAATGGATAACGAAAAGAAAAGACCATGTCAAGCTCCGGGTAAAAAAAACGGGACATGGGCCGGAATGGGAAAAGGTGGAGAAATGTTCAGGCCCGCGGCCGCTGATTAAATGCCGGCTCCGTAGTCGCAGCCGATTTCCTTCTGCTGCTCGGCCAGATCTTCCAGCGTTACGCGGCGCAAATAATTCTCAATGACTTGCTGAAGCCCGCGCCAGAAAGGCAGCGTGGCGCATCCTGCCGCCCGCGGGCACGGATTTTCGTGGGGAGCCGTGCAGGAAATAGGCAGAAGGGAGCCTTCCGTCAGTTTCAGGATTTCTTCCGTGGTGTATTCTCGCGGATGTCTGGAAAGGCGGTATCCTCCCGCCTTTCCCCGGAAGCTCTGGACAAATCCCGCTTTCAAGAGGATGGCGATAATCTGTTCCAGATAACGTACGGTAATGTCCTGCCTGGCGGAAATCTCCTTCAGGGAAACGTAGCCTTCGTTGCGGTGATGGGCGAGATCAATCATCAGGCGCAGCGCGTAACGTCCTCTGGTGGAAACCTTCATCATATCGGTTAAATAAACGATATTTCCGGATGCCCGTCAATAGGGAATGAAGGTTCCACGCGGAATGACGGGCTTCTTCCCCGGTTGAAAGTTTAATAATTGTAATGGCGGGGAACCCGGGGGCCTATTCCGGTAAAAATTTCCCAGGAAATGGTGCCGGCCTTTTCAGCCAGTTCCGTCACGGGGATATGCGGCCCCATGATTTCTGCGGTCATGCCCGGTTCCGCGTGCGGCGCCCGGCTGACGTCCACGATGATCTGGTCCATCGTCACGCGCCCGAGAAGGGGGCAGGAAACCCCGTCCACCATGACGCGGGCGCCCTTATGGGCCAGGGAACGCAGGTAGCCGTCCGCATAGCCTATGCCCACGGTCGCCACCCTGGTGGGATGGTCCGTCACATAGGTGCCCCCGTAGGAAATGCCGTGGCCTTCCGGCAGTGTGCGCACCACCGTCAGGCGGGAAAAAAGAGCCATGGCCGGCCTTAATTGAGAGGCCCATGGGGAGTCAATGGGGGAAAACCCGTACAGCACCAGCCCGGGGCGGCACATGTTGTTGGAGGGAATTTCATAATCCAGGGAGGCGGCGCTGTTGGCCAGGTGGCAATACTTCAAGGGCAGTTTCTCCCGGATGCGGGCGGCCATCCGTTCAAAGAGGGCGATTTGCCTGAGCGTGATTTCCCGGTCCTCGTCCGCGCAGGGCAGGTGTGCTCCCAGGCCTTCCGGATGCAGGCTGTCCAGTTCTCCCAGGCGGGAAAGCAGTTCTTCAAGCTGGTCCGGCAGGAATCCGCCGCGGCCCATTCCCGTATCCACGGAAAGGTGGATGGGCAGCGTCTTTCCGTACAGCCGCGCCAGGGAATTGTAATGCTCTGCCTCCTCCATGGTGGAAATGAAGGAGCGCCAGCCGTTCAGCACGATTTCCTCCCGTTCCTCCGGGAACGCGGGGCCCAGGATGTAAGGGCGGGTGCGGCAGCCCGCCTGGCTGATGCGCCGGGCTTCCCCCACATTGGCCACCCCGAAGAAAGCGATGCCTTCCGAATCCAGCGTGCGGCAAACCTGTTCCAGCCCGTGGCCGTAGGCGCCTGCCTTCACGACGGGCATGTAATATTCCCCTTTGGCCGCCTGCTTGACGACATTCAGGTTATGGCGGATGGCCCCGAGGTCGATTTCGGCCCAGGCGCGGGGAGGGCTGGTTGCTGGCATGGTTGGAAAATGGCGGAAAGGTTGGAAAAAGAGGGGCGCCGGACATTCCCGGCGCAGAGGATTGTCCGTCTTTGGCCGCGCAATTCCAGACGGATTTTTGTCAGTTTTTCTTTAACGGAGCGGGAGGAATGAAGCTGTGCGTCCAGAACATGGCGCCGGTTGCGGAGGTGATTCCGTCCATGTTAAGATAACGGGCCAAAAGCAGGGAGGGGGAGGAGTGCCCCATCTCCTTCTGAAGAAGGTTTTGATTGCAGAAATGGGCCAGGTGGTAGGAGGCGTAGGTATGCCTCAGCACGTCCTGCACCCATCCGCTTTTTTTCAGGATGCCGGACCGGCGCCTTACTTCCATCCATTTCTTTTCCCAGTTGGGCGGGCAAACGGGACGGGAGGGGGAACCGGCGGAAGACGTCCGGCTGAGGATGGCGCCCAGCACGGGAAGGATGGAAACGTGGCGGCTCCCGCCTGTTTTGGTATGGCAGGGCGCCAGTGAAACCAGGCCGGATTTCAGGTTGATGTTCTTCCAGGTCAGCCTTTTGACCTCGTGGGGGCGTATGCCCGCGTACAGCATCAGGGCGCAGGCCGGCAGGCATGCTCCGTGGAACAACTGTTCCGCGGTGTGGAGAAGCCGTTTTGCCTCGTACAGGGAAAGGGCCCTGATGCGTTTTTCCCTGAGGATGGGGGGAGGAACCAGAAAGGCCGCGTTTCTGCGGCACCACCCGCGCTTCAGGGAAAAATTCAGGATGCCGCTCAGGATCAGCCGCCCCTTGTGCCGCTGGCGGGGAGTGGAAAAGCTTTTGCGGAGATAACGCCCGCAATCTTCCGGCGTGATGGAACGGACTTGTTTTCTTGCCAGTTCCGGGCATTTTTTCATCATCCGGGCAGCCATATAGCGGATTTCCTGCAGGGTGCGGGGCCGGCGGTGTTTCCTTGCTTCCAGGCTGGCGCGGACAGCCTGGGAAAACGGCACGCTTGTTTCCCTGTCGGCAAGGGCCTCTCCTCCCAGCCGTATGCATCGTTTGGCCCGGGTTATTCTGTCGCCTCTTCCGCGGCTGGTGTCCAGGAGGTCCTTTAGAAGAAGGAAAGCGTCCATGGGAGGAATGCCCAGGGAACGGATGAGGAGGATTCCTGTCTGATCCGTATCGGAGGGGAAAGAGGAAGTCGGTATGTTCATGAAGAACGTTGTAGCAGAGGATTCCCAATCCGTACACAAGTCTAAAATGTGATGATAACAGCTATAAAGATCAAACAGGAACGGAAAAGGAAATGAAAGATGATAAACAATGATTCATAAAAATATGTTAGATTTTTTTCTACATTATTCGATATAAATGTACGGATTGGGAATCCGTTAGAACAGGCAAAAAATGAATGTTTCTATTTCCTTATTAATCATATTTGGAACAGTCTTTCTGGTGGGAGAACATGTTTTGGCTCGAACTTTGGAAACGGGAAGAGCGGGTGGCTATTACACTCATTCCGGGAAAGGGGACAGAAGCGCCAGAGCCAGGTTTGAACGGTTCAAAAGCAGAAAAACGCCTACAACTAGAACCAGCATAACCCCGATTTCCGTTTCAGACCAATATGGGAACAGGTATCGTGGGGATTTAATTACCAGCACTTATGACCCTTCAGCCAAAGCCAGGGCGGGAGCTGCCGCCTGGGATAAACGTCAAAGCGCCAAAGCCAAGACAATCATCAACCAGGCGGAACATGAAGCCCAGTCAAAAATTGCCAGGGAAGAAGAAGCTCAGGTCTTTCGCGCATCTCTGTCACGCCTTCAGGAAGCCGTAAAACAGGGAAAGGTGGACAAGGTTCTTGCAGACAAGATGGTAAAGGTTTTGTCCCTGCGCGTCAAACAGGGAATAATGGATAGAAGGGAGGCCGCTGGCGCTATTGATTATTTGATTCTCAATAATGAAATTAATATTAAATAACGGAATCATCAGGATAAATGGGTGAAAGCTGGTATAAATATTGATTGTTAATGAGTATGCTTCATGCAATATTAAGTATTTTGGTTGGAGCGCTGGGAGGGTTGAGCGCCAGGGTGATTTTTTCTTTTGCGGCTTCCGTCGTCCTGCTGCCCCTGTCTTTATTCTCTTCAAGAAGGGAAACTCAAGTTTCTACAGTACAAGCCGCTTTGGCTTTGTGCTTACTGGTTATTGCTGTTTCCCTGTATGATTTTGCAGTAATAAAAAGCTGGAAAGGAATAGTGGAACATTTGACGTGGGGAGACTATATAGGAATTGTTGTTTTCTGTGTATCTTCTGCCTGTATTCCTGACAGCCGTGCAGCGGACATGGCAGGAGACTGCAAGTATAACAGTATGATATTAAATGCGGGCGTTTATTTTTCCTTATTTATTCCTGTAGGTTTTTTATTGATGGACTGTTCTGAAAATATGTGGTCTTACTTATCTTTCATCATCGTCTTTCTGCTGTTCTCGTTTTTCCTGATAGATTTTCATTGTTCTAAAAAAAGCATGAAACAAATATTTGCGGATGGAAATAATTATCCGGAAATAGAGATAGAGAAAAAACGGTGGGCAGGAAGAAAATGGCGGATGATTGCAATCATCATTTCCGTATGTTTTTTAACGGCTTTTAGTGTTGTACAGCTATTTAATGGAAAAAAATACGCCCATGAGAACGAGACAGTAGAACTGGATCATACCCGCCTGATGGATTTGGGGGAGCAGTATTTGAATAAAGGAGATGTGGAGAGAGCTGTCTCATGTTTCAAAAAATCGGCGGAGTTTGGAAACGCGGAAGCCCAGAGGATGCTGGGATACTGTTATTTTTGGGGAGAAGGAATCAGGGAGGACAAGCAGGAGGCGGTGAAGTGGTACCGTTTGGCTGCCGGGCAGGGGAACGCGGAAGCCCAGAGGAGGCTGGGATACTGTTATTATGTTGGAAAAGGAATCAGAGAAGACAAGCGGGAGGCGGTGAAGTGGTACCGTTTGGCCGCCGATCAAGGGAACGCGGAAGCCCAGAGGTGGCTGGGCGATTGTTATTTTTTCGGACACGGAGTTGGGAAGAATAAAAGAGAAGCCGTAAACTGGTATTTTTTGTCAGCCGAAAAAGGAAATGCAGAAGCTCAAAGAAGATTGGGCGCGTGTTTTTATTTTGGGCATGGGGTTGCTAAAAACAGGCAGGAAGCGATACGCTGGTATCGTCTGGCTGCGGAACAGGGAAATTCCGTTGCCATCTCCATGCTGAAGAAGCTGGGAGTAATGTAAAGGGAAGAGCGAAGAGCATAGTAACTGTATTTATAAAAAGATGAAAGTTATGGAACAGTCGGAAGAAAGGCTATCCCGTATTAATGCATATAATAAACTTGTGGATGCCGCAATATTGACAAAAACAAGTTCTAAGTCAGTTGCAGACATCGTGAACCATGAGTTGGGAATAGAGTGTAATGCAGCTAACGTCCAGGAGATTTTGAAGTCTTCCGTATCTGCTTCCGATATGCATAAAATCCGCAGAGAAATAGAGGAAAATGCTTCTATAAAAATGGAGAATGCGAATGGAACTTCATTTTTAAGAAAATATGTCAGTTTTTCCGGTCGTATTTCCAGATCTGAATATTGGGCGCTGAAGTTGCTGATATTGCCAATTATGGTTATTATTCTTCTTAATGGAGTTGCAATGGTGTGGGATAAAACAGGGAATGATTCAGGAATATTAGTTTTATTTGTGATTATTTTTATTTCTTATATATATTTCAATATTGTTGCAGATGTCAGGAGGCTTCATGACATAGGAGAGAGCGGATGGTTGGTGCTTTTAGAACTAGTTCCTTTGGTCAACATTGTCATTGCGGCGTTTCTTTTTTTTAAAGGTAGCCAATCAGCTGGTAATCAACATAAAGACTTAAAATCTTCTCACTGAAAAACGGTTGAGTATTTGGTATTTGCCCTGGGACGGACAGGGCATTTTTTGATGTAATACCAAACGGATTTTGTCAGTTTTTTTCGGAATGGATAGCAGGCGTTTCCTCTTTTCCCGCTGAAGGTGCTGGGGAGGCGTCCCGAAGGGTTTTCAGCAGAGCCGCCATGGTGTCTATGTCCTCATCCGTCATGGAGGAAAGGTCGTCCAGTTTCTTTTTAATGGCTTCAATTTCCTCTTCCCGGTACGGCAGCGCTTCTCCGCCGTGGGGACTCAGAAAGAAGGACGTGATGGTGCTGGTGAGCGTTCCCACGAATCCGATGCCCGTGAGCATCAGGAATACAGCCAGGAATTTGCCTGAAGTGGTGACCGGATAGGTATCCCCGTAGCCTACGGTGGTAGCCGTGACGAAGGACCACCAGATGCCGTTGGGCAGGCTCATGCCTTCCGCCAGATGGATGCCTACGGCCCCCAGCAGGATGATGACCAGGGCGGCGATGCAGATATACTTGAATCCGTTCGTGTTGAAGAAACGCCGGATGCGCGTGGTGAACCTCATGGCATAGGAAAACAGGTCCAGATACCTGGCGAGCCTTAAAATTTCCCCCAGCGAGGCGAACCTGAACAGGCGGAACAGGGCGTCAAAGGGTATAATGGCCAGCAAATCCCAGGGGTGTTCCTTAATGAAGAGCCATTTGGACCGGCTGATGGAGAAGCGGACCACATAATCCAGCACAAAAATCCAGTAGATGACGCGGTCCGCCGTGACTTCCCATTCCGCCGCTTCCGTGGTCAGGTCAATGGCGGTCAGCGTTACGGCGACCAGGGCCAGCAGGCACATGCCCGCTTGATAGGCCAGCCTCAGGAACAGAATGTGGCGGGGCATGCGGCGTAACGCGTTCATGGCGGGAAGAGAAATGAAAAAGCCGCCCCCGGCGGGGTGGGCAGGGAGCGGCTTGGGGAAAAGAGGCTGTTTCCTCCGGGCCCCTTACTTCAGCAGGAGCTGTTCCATCAGGGCCTGGGAGGACTGGGCCAGCACGGCGGGATCGTCCAGCATGCCGGCGCGGAGCAGGGCGGTATTCGCGATCTGGTCCGCCACCATTTGCGCCAGTTCCGGGTTTTCCGTCCGCAGGGCGGAAAGCTTTTTCACCAGCGGGTTGGAGGGGTTCAGTTCCAGCTGCGGGTGGCTTTCCGGCACTTCCTGCCCCATGGCTTTCATGTACGCCCTCATTTCCGGCCCCATGTCATTGCCGCTTTGCAGGGCTACGGCGGCTCCGCTGACCAGGCGCTTGCCCAGGGTGACTTTGGAAAATTTGTCCGGGTACAGCCCTTTCAGCCATTCTTCCAGGGCTGCGGCTTCCTCCTGGGGCAGGGCGTCCTTTTGTTCCTCTTCCAGGGCGGGGAGTTCCACGTCGGCGCGGTCGATCATCGTGACGGGCTTGCCGTCCACGCTGGACAGGGAGTCCAGCACGAATTCGTCCCCGTGGTCCGTGAAGAAGGCCACTTCATAGCCGCGGGCCTTGAAGGCTTCCAGGTACGGGCTGTTTTCCAGATGGGAACGGGAGGGGCCGGTAAGCGCGTAAATGGCCGTCTGCCCTTCCTTCATGCGGGTGACGTAGTCTTCAAATGAGGTCGTTTCCCCCGGTTCCGTGGCCGTGGATTCAAAACGGAGCAGCTTGCCCAGGGATTCCTTATTCGGCCAGGAGGTGACGACGCCTTCTTTCAGATAGCGGGAGAATTGCGCGTAGAATTCCCTGTAGGTTTCCTGATCGTCCTTCGCCAGTTTTTCCAGATGCTTGATGAAGCGTTTGGTGATGATGTCGCTGATTTTGCGCACCAGGGAGTTGTCCTGAAGCATTTCGCGGGAAATGTTCAGGGGCAGGTCCTCGCTGTCCACCACGCCGTTCAGGAAGCGGAGCCATTCCGGCAGCAGGCCTTCCGGCTTGGCGTCAATCAGCACGCGCTTGCAGTACAGGGCCACGTTGGCGTCCACGCGGCCGAATCCGAACATTTCCGGATTGCGCCTGGGGATGAAAAGCAGGGCATTCAGGGCAATAGGGGCGTCCGCGCTGAAGTGCATGTAGGACAGGGGTTTTTCATCCGTGTGGGCAATGAACTGGTAAAATTCATCATATTCCTCCGGTTTCACGTCGGATTTGGACTTGGACCAGATGGCCTGAACGGTGTTGACGCGCTCTCCGTTGAAGTTGAGAGGGAACCCCACGAAGTTGGAGTAGCGGCGCAGGAGCTCCTTCACGCGGTATTCCTGGGAGAACTCTTCATATTCGTCTTTCAGGCGGATGACGATGCGGGTGCCCCGGTCCAGCGGTTCCGCCAGCGTCTCGATGCTGTAGCCTTCCCGTCCGTCGGAAGACCAGCGCAGGGAGGCGGCTTCCGGTTCATAGGAATGGGTGAACACTTCCACCCGGTCCGCCACCATAAACGAGCTGTAGAAGCCCACGCCGAACTGGCCGATCAGGTCCGCTCCGCCTTCCTGCTTCTGCTTGAGGGCCTCCATGAATTTTTTGGTGCCGGAGTGGGCGATGGTTCCCAGGTTTTCCACCAGGTCCGCTTCCGTCATCCCGATGCCGGTGTCCGCAATGGTGATGGTCTTGTTTTCCTTATCCGTGGTGACGGTGATTTCCAGGGGCTTGTCCGGCTGGTAAATATTAGAATCCGTCAGCTGCTTCAGACGCAGTTTTTCCAGGGCGTCGGAAGCGTTGGAAACAAGCTCGCGGACAAAGATTTCACGGTCGCTGTAAAGGGCGTTGATGACAATGTCCAGCAGCTGCCGGACTTCCGCCTGAAATTGATGTGTTTCTGTATTCATATGGAAAAATGTTTTGCGAGCGTCATTATACGGCCCCCGTCAAGGGGGATGGACAGTTTTTCTCCCTGGGCCCGGGCGTCCCATGTCACACAAAAAGGCTTTTTCACAGGCATGGGGGCCGGGCGTTTTTCCTTGAAACAATTCCGGAAACCGAACAGTATTATTTAACAAATGATTTTCTCACCATTGTTGAAAAAGGGGATTCTTTTACTGGCCTTCTGCGGCGTGCTGGGCGGAGGCGTGCTTTCCGCCCAGGAAACAGGGGGCTCGCCGATTACGGAGGAGGGTTTGAAGGCATTGGATTCCAATGTGTTCGCCAATGAATACATGCTTGCATTGAAGCCCAATGTCACGCGCGACCGCATCGCCAAAATTAAGGATCCCTTTGTGCGCGGGCTCGCCGAGCAGATGGCGGAGAAGAAATTTGACCGCAAGGCCCGCGCCCTGACGGCGGAGCCGTATGAACCGGTCAAGGATCTGGCGGAACGCCTGCGCACCAGCCAGTACAGCAAATTTGAAAATCCCACCGGCATCTTTTTTGAAGAGGGGGAGGACGTATTGCTGGTCATGGGGGATCCCAAAGGTGAAAAACTGAATCTGGTTATCCACAATTTCGGGCGGGACGGAGGACACAGCTCCTATCCGCTGAAAGAGGGGGTCAACATCATCAGGGCGAAGAACAAGGGGCTTGGCTATATTGAGTATTTCACATCCAATTACAAGAAGGCACCCAAGGTGCATTTGTCCATTCTGTCCGGCAAGGTGAATGGAGTTTTCGTGGGAGGCGTCAGCAAAAACAGCGACTGGAAGAGGATGCTGGAAAACTCCCCCACGGAAGTTGTGGACATCGTGGGCAACCGCGTGCATCTGGTGTATCCGGTGGAGGAACTTAAACAATTCTGCCCGGACAAGGGGGAGGAACTTATTGCCCTGTACGACAGGATTATCGGCATGGAGCAGCAGATCATGGGCCTGTACAAGTACAGAATGCTGCCCAAAAACCGGATGTTCGGCCGTGTGATCTGGAACGGGTTCATGCATGCGGACGGCACGGGGGCCGCCTTTCATAACGGCACCATGAAGGAGGTAGGCAATCCGGACAGGATTCCCGGCAGCGCCTGGGGGATTGCCCATGAGTTCGGCCACGTTAACCAGGTGCGCCCCGCCATGAAATGGGTATCCACCGGAGAAGTGACCAATAACATTTACTCCGCTTACGTGAATTACATGCTGAATCCCTCCAACATGCGCCTGGAGCATGAACGCATCAACGGCGGGGACGGCAACATGATTGGCGGCCGCTTCAACGCCTATCTGAACAACGGCATTTTGAAGGGGGAAAACTGGCTTGTCCAGAGCGGGCCGGACAAGCGTTCCGGCGGGGATAACCGTCCGATGGTGCACGACCATTTTGTCAAGCTGGCCCCCCTGTGGCAGCTTGAGTTGTATTTCAAGGTAGCCGGGAAGGGTAATCCCGATTTTTATCCGGATATCTTTTATAAGGCCATCAAGATGGATACCAGGGGCAAGAAGGACGGCGAGCTCCAGCTTGCGTTCATGAAGAACGCCTGCGACGCCGCCAGACAGGACCTGACGGATTTTTTCCGGAAAACGGGCATGCTCAAGCCCATTGACCAGGAATTGGACGACTACACCTGCGCCCGCATGACCATCACGGAGGCCGACTGCAAGAACCTGATTGCCTACGCCAGGAAGTACAAAAAGCCGGAAAGCCCCGTCATTTACTATATTTCCGTCAATAGCGCGGAAGCATATAAGAACCGACTGCCTGTCCGAGGCGTCTATAACCAGGGCGTTACGGAGCAGGGCAATCGTCGCATTATTTCCCATGACGTGTGGAAAAACGCCGTCGTCTTTGAAACATACAAAGACAGGGAGATGGTCCGCATCACCATGGCGGGGACGGATTCCAGGGATAATTCCTCCACCACGGTCCCCTATCCGGAAGGCTCTACGCGGATTGAGGCCGTTTCCTGGGACGGCAGGCGTACGCTGGTGTACGGCAAACGCCCTGACAAATGAAAGCTTAAGAGGTTAGCGTGTTCGGGCGCCGCCGTTCTCTAGGACGGCGGCGCTTTTTCATGACAGGGGGGCGGATGGAAAACCGCAAGGGGATTGCTCATCCTGATGGTCTTTTCTCCATACCGTATCTTCCGGACTGCTGACAGCCGGAAGGCTGTTGCTTTTGAACAGGGGTGGGGGAGAGGCTGTATAACATGGGATGGATAAGGCAGGAACTTCCGGAGGCATCAGGGGAAAGATGCTGTTGTTTGCCGCCTTTTTAATCGTGTGCTTTAATCTGCGTACCGGGTTTGATTCTCCCGATCCGCTGCTGGGAACGATTGAAAGGGATATGGGGCTTTCCCTGGAAAATTCAGGGCTGTTCGCCCTGCTGCCCGTCTTTGTGCTGGGGGTGGCGGCACCCATTTCTCCGCGCGTGGCGCGCCGGATGACGCCGTGGAAAATCATTTTCTGGTTCCAGCTTCTGGCGGTGGCCGGAATTTTCTGGCGCAGCTGGGACGGCGTGGCGGGGTTATACGGCGGCATGGTTCTGATGGGGCTGGGCATGGGGATTGCCGGAGCGGCCATTCCCGGACTGATCAAGCACCAGTTTCCTGACCGTGCTTCCGCCATGATGGGCGTTTACAGCGCCATGATCGGCGTGGGCAGCGCTGCGGCTTCCGGCCTGTCCGTTCCCCTTTCCAATATGCTGGGAGGCTGGCGTTTCGGCCTGGGGATCTGGATTATTCCCATCCTGCTGGGGATGCTGGTATGGGGCGCTTATTTTCTCAGGCATCCGGACGGCGTGTTTCAAAACGATCCGGCGGCATCCGGACGCAGCCTGCTGCGCAGCGGCAAGGCATGGCAGGTTACCGTTTTTTATTTGAGCCGCGTTGGGGCTGCCTATTTCTTTTATACCTGGATTCCCATCTTTCTGAGGCAGCGGGGCATGAGCTATGAGGACGCCGGTTTCATCCTTTCCGTGGCCATGTTCGCCCAGCTGCCCGCTACGCTCTCCGCTCACGTGCTGGAAAAAGCTATGGGAGGGCGGGGCCTCCTCATCGTGATGGCCATGGCGTTGGCGGCCCTTTCCTGCTGGGGCATCCTGTATCTTCCGCTGGACTGGGCCGTCTGGATGGCTATTCTGTTCGGCCTGGCGACGGGAACCGTATTCAGCCGCGGAATGGCGCTGATGGTGGAACGGGCCCGGACGCCTTCCGAATCAATCAGGCTTTCCGGCATGTCCCAGGGAATCGGCTTTACCATGGGCGCCCTGTTGAGCCTGCTGTTTACCTCCTTCCTGCATCAGGGAGGATCCTTCCTGCCGTTCTGCCTGGTTTATACCTTGTTCTGCGTGCTCGGCATGGTTTCCGGCCGCATGTCCGCCCGGCCGGGATACGTGTAATTTTCTGGGGAGATATTCATGATTAAGTATTAGTGATTAGGAAGCGGGGTTCATTGTTCTTTCCCTCGTTTCCGTATTCCGCCGTTTTCTCTTGAGTGACGTCCCTGCGGCCCGAAGGGCTTGACGCTGGCGGGGGGGACGGGTAAGCTCTTGCCCGTCAAATTTTATGAAGGAAGAGATTGTACGCATCCAACGGGACGCCCTGGCACGCATCGCCCAGGCGTCTGACAGGCGCGGCGTGGAAGACGCGCGCGTGGCCATCCTCGGCAAAAAAGGGGAATTGACCTTGGCCCAGACGGGCATGAAGGACGTTCCCAGGGAGGAAAAACCCGCCGTCGGCCAGTTGCTTAACGAGGCCCGCAAGGCCATTACGGAAGCCCTGGACGCCAAGCTGGAGGAAGTGCAGGCCCAGGCGGATAAGGCCGCCGTGGCCGGGGTGGATTTGACGCTGCCGGCCCGCTCCCTGCCGTCTGGCGGGCTGCACCCCCTCACCATCGTGCGGGATGAAGCCGTCCGCATTCTGCGCCACATGGGCTTTGCCCTGGCGGACGGCCCGGAGATTGAGGACGAGTTCCACTGCTTTGACGCGCTGAACACGCCGGAGGATCATCCGGCCCGCAATGAGAAGGATACGTTTTACTTTGATTCCGGCAAGCTTCTGCGTACGCATACGTCTTCCGTGCAAATCCGTTCCATGGAAAAGCAGATGCCTCCCGTGCGTGTCATCGCTCCCGGTTCCGCCTATCGCCGCGACGAAATTGACGCCACGCACCTTTCCGTCTTCAATCAGCTTGAAGGCCTGTATGTGGATACGGACGTTTCCGTGGGCGACCTGAAAGGAACGCTGGAATATTTTCTGCGCGCCCTTTTCGGCTCCGGCACGGAGGTGCGCTTCCGCCCCCATTTCTTCCCGTTCACGGAACCCAGTTTTGAAATTGACGTCAAGCTGAAGGTGGACGGCCAGGCCCCCCGCTGGGTGGAGATTGCCGGCTGCGGCATGGTGGATCCCAATGTTTTTGAAGCCGTGGACCGCGAACTGGGGCTGGACCCCCGCTCACAGGCCCGCTACACGGGGCTGACCGGCTTTGCCTTCGGCATCGGCCTGGACCGCCTGGCGATGATCCGCTGGGGCATCAGGGACATACGCGCCCTGATTGAGAATGATGTGCGCTTCCTTGCCCAATTCCAATAATCCTTACCTGTTTTCCCGTTATGAAGATTTCCCTTAACTGGCTTTCCCAGTATATTGACCTGTCCGGCCTGAGCGTGGATGAAATGTCTGACATGCTGACCTTTGCCGGCATTGAGGTGGAAGACATCCGCCAGCAGGGCGTGGATTCCCCATACGTGGTGGTGGCCCGCGTGGCCGCCGCAGAACAGCATCCCCAGGCGGACCGGCTGAAGGTCTGCCAGGTGGACGTGGGCGACGGCACGCTGCACCAGATCGTATGCGGCGCGCAGAACTACAAAGTGGGAGACAAGGTGCCCTGCGCCCTGCCGGGAGCGGTGCTGCCCGGCAACGTTGAAATCAAGGTGGGCAAGCTGCGCGGCGTGGAGTCCCGCGGCATGCTCTGTTCCGCCTCCGAGCTGGGGCTTCCCGACAAGGAGCACGGTCTCTGGATTCTCCCCCAGGAACTGGAACCCGGCACGCCTATTTCCCAGGTTGTCAAGGCGGATACCCTGGTGGAAGTGGAAGTGACGCCCAACCGGCCGGACCTGCTTTCCCACAACGGCATGGCGTATGAACTGGCCGCTATCTCCGGCCGGGAGTACAGGCCCGTTTCCATTGACGACGCCGGGGTGGAACTG
>OHBD01000807.1_pt1 | contig 16440 bp, 12 predicted proteins | sample 1577291 | NCBI WGS metagenome assembly OHBD01 (sample SAMEA3879572, study PRJEB24766) | human gut metagenome | biome: human-associated habitat; feature: feces | place: USA | collected 1985/1987
TACAGATTAATGACTTATATCAAATCAAAAAGCAGTATTTTAAAACTGCTTGCTTCAATTACTATTACACTATTCTGCATAGTTCTTTTCCCTTCCGCCGTTAAAGCAGAAGACAATCAGGCTGCAGAAGTAAATGCTGATATAACACTTTCTAACCAGGGAAGCATCAGCAGGATGACCGATGGTTCTTACAACACAAAAACCACATTTTCATCAGGAGACACAATCACAATAACTTCCTCTGAAAAAATGTACTCACTTTATATCAAATGGGATTTAATTCCTTCAGAATGGACTCTTTCTTATAATGGAAAGACTGAAACTAACGGAACTAATGGTTTTCTTCACGAATATGTCCAGATTCCCGATGGTACAACTGAGATGACAATTACATTTGCATCTAAAGAATCAATCTGTGATATGCATGTATATTCCAAGGGTTCTGTGCCTGAAGATGTTCAGACATGGAAGACTCCATGCGATAATGCTGACATTCTTGTTTTCGCAACGCATGCAGATGACGAGATACTTTTCCTTGGAGGAGTACTTGCCACTTACGGTGGCGAACAAAATCTTTCCGTTCAGGTTGCCTATATGTGCGAATTCACTACATCAGCCAAGATTAGAGAACACGAAAAGCTTGACGGATTGTGGGAATCAGGCATAAAGCATTACCCAGTATGTGGAGATTTTCCCGACCTTTACAGTCAGACATTAGAAGCTGCAAAGAAGCAGTATGTATATGATGATGTCAAAGCCTATACTACATCATGTATAAGACGATTTAAACCTCTTGTTGTAGTAACACAGGATCTTAATGGAGAATATGGTCACGGCGGTCATATGCTATTCTCTCATGCTGTTGCAGAATCAGTAGAGACAAGCAATGATTCCTCTGTATTTCCAGAGTCAGCATCCAATTATGGTACATGGGATGTTCCTAAAACATATCTTCATCTGTACACAGAGAATAAAATTACCATGAACTTAAGGCTTCCTCTTTCCCGTATGGGAAACCGCACTTCAATTGAAGTACAGACAGCAGCTTATAAAAAGCATGTATCGCAGCAGTGGTGCTGGTTCTATGTATCAGATGATTATGAATACAGCTGTGCTGATTTTGGATTATACAGGACTACCGTTGGTAATGATACCGGCAATGATATGTTAGAAAATATTACTACATATGAAGAGCAGGAAAAACTCGCTAAAGAAGCTGCCGAAAAGGAATCTATAGAAAGTTCCAAAGCTGCTGAAGAAGCAAGCATTGCTAAAGAACAGCAGGAAATAAAAGCAGCACACAAAGAAACTTCTAAAAGAAAAGTATCAGTGGCAGTGATTGTTATAATTGTTGTAATTATTATTGGTGCTGCCGCATTCGGATATGTCAGATTACAGCAGTCAAGAAGAAAGCATTCCCGCAGGAGAAGATAAATAAGGAGGTTTTGCCATGAAACTGCTTATTAACATAATAGCAATTATTGTAGTTGCTGTTGTAATTGGATTTCAGTTCAACAGAACAAAGAATCTTTATAATAAAAAATACGATGAGAACAAAGACGAATTCAGAAAAGATCAGGAACAATAAAACAAAATCAATCTTATCAAAAAGGGCTGCCATAATGGCAGCCCTTAAATATTATCAATTACTGATTATTAGTTATTGATAAGCATATCGCTTTCATTGTTCCAGCTGTAAAGCTTTCTGATTTCTGCTCCAACCTTCTCTGATGGATGCTCAGAAGCAAGCTTTCTCATAGCCTTGAAGTGAACCTGTCCACCAGCATCACTCATGTCAAGTAAGAATTCCTTAGCAAATGAACCATCCTGAATATCAGAAAGGATCTTCTTCATAGCCTTCTTAGTATCCTCTGTGATAATCTTAGGACCTGTTATGTAATCACCATACTCAGCTGTATTAGAGATTGAGTATCTCATTCCAGCGAATCCTGACTGGTAAATAAGGTCAACGATAAGCTTCATCTCATGAATACACTCGAAGTAAGCGTTACGTGGATCATATCCAGCTTCGCAAAGAGTTTCGAAACCAGCCTGCATAAGTGCACAAACACCACCACAAAGAACTGCCTGCTCACCGAAGAGGTCTGTCTCTGTCTCTGTTCTGAATGTTGTCTCAAGAAGACCAGCTCTTGCTCCACCGATACCAAGACCATAAGCAAGTGCCATGTCAAGAGCCTTTCCTGTCTCATCCTGCTCTACAGCTACAAGACAAGGAGTTCCCTTTCCAGCCTGATATTCTGAACGTACTGTATGTCCAGGTGCCTTAGGCGCAATCATTGTTACATCAACGCCCTTAGGTGCCTTAATTAAACCAAAATGAATGTTGAAACCATGAGCGAACATAAGCATGTTACCTGGCTCAAGATTTGGCTCGATATCATCCTTATAAAGCTTAGCCTGCTTCTCATCATTGATAAGAATCATGATGATGTCAGCTCTCTTAGCAGCCTCTGCTGCAGTAAATACTTCAAATCCCTGCTCCTCAGCTCTCTTCCATGACTTAGAACCCTCATAAAGTCCGATAATAACATGACAACCTGAATCCTTAAGATTTAATGCGTGTGCATGTCCCTGGCTACCATAACCGATAATAGCGATTGTCTTACCGTCAAGTAATGATAAATTACAATCTGACTGATAATAGATCTTAGCTTCTGCCATTTTAAACTACCTCCATATAAATGTGTTTTATATTGTAAAAGTTCTCCGGATACTCCAAAGAATTATTACATCTTATTCAAATCTGCGCTTCCTCTTGCAAGTCCTGTAATTCCTGTTCTTGCAATCTCCGTAATGTTGAAATCTTCCAGAAGTTCCACAAACGCATTCATCTTGCTTAAACTTCCTGTAAGTGCAATTATCATGGACTCCTTAGATACATCTACAATATTGGCTCTGAATATATCTGCAATAGAAGATACCTGCTGTCTCTTCTCTGGTCCACATTCAACTTTAATCATAACAAGTTCTCTGCATACTGATTCATGTGCAGGAAGCTCCACAATTTCCTTAACATCTATAAGCTTATTAAGCTGTTTCTCAATCTGTTCAAGTACATCATCTTCACCTGTTACAGCTATTGTCATACGTGACAATTCAGGATTGAGAGTTTCACCAACCGTAAGGCTGTCTATATTATATCCTCTACGGCTGAACATTCCAGCGACACGGCTAAGTACACCAGATGAATTACCCACGAGAATAGAAAAAACTGCTCGTCTCATAACCTAATCTCCTAAATTCTGATATTAAAATGCATAAAAATGCATTTATTGTCAATTATTATAACACAGAACATCAATCTGTCAATTGCCCACTTATAGCATTTACTACTCCAAGAACTACCATTCTGAGCATGATAACATCTGTATCACTCCACTTTCTTCTGTTAGTGCCAAATATATCAAATTCTACCATATATTCTTTACCATCAGCACCATCAGCCTTCATCTGAAGAAACGAGCATATATTGTTGTCTCTGAGTTTTCTAAAAACTTCCGGGAATTCTATAGTAAGTGACGCTATATTATTCACCATGTTAACGCCATATTCATCAAAATGATTCACAAATTTATCATCATTAACATATGCTGCCTCAATTACATTATTCTTATAGTGACCTGTACTGTATATGCATTCCATATCATTACCACTGTAAATACTTATTCCATGAATATTAAGCTTATCGGTAAGCTCTGAAAGCACTTCTTTTACTGTCATCATTCCAAGCGATACTTTCATTACAATATTGGTTGCAAGCTCATATTTAGCCATAGGCTTCATAAAGCCACTTCCAAATGCAATGTCATGCTTCATGTCAGCCAGAATATCTCCATGCTTATTATAATCATATATAATATATCTGTCCTTGCCTTTTTCCTTGGCTATATAAAGTGCTGCATCAGCTATCTTAAACAATGTCTCAAAATCACTGCCATCCTTGCCAAACTGTGCGATACCAATTGATGTTGAAAACATATACTCTGGCTGCTTCTGTGCAAGCGATACCTTAAGTCCCTTTCTCATTGCCTTAAGCATAATGCGAAGTTCTTCAATCGTAACATCTTTTATAAGTACTATAAATTCATCTCCGCCTATGCGTCCAACTATTCCACGTCCGCCAACTGATAATTTTAATGAATCTGCAAATGCTTTAATAACCTCATCACCAAAATAATGTCCATAACTGTCATTAACACTCTTGAAGTTATCAATATCAAGAATCATCAGGAACATCTGGCGGTTTCTGTCTGAAACCGCTGTTTTATTGATATCATCGGTTATCATATCTGTTACAGTCTTCTTGTTATATATGCCTGTCGCTAAATCAAGTTTTGCCTCATCTACTCCGACATACTCCTGAACAGTTCTGGTTCTTCTATCTGGTTCAGATATTACGCCTACTGTAATTCTGTTTTCTCCATCAGCCAGAAGTGACTGTCCTCTGAAGATAAGATTGTCAACTCTTTCTCCTTTAGACATAACAGATGACGACAGCTTAACAATAAAGTTATTCATTCCACTTGCAATTGCTGTACATAATGCTTCAAACTGAACAGCATCATCACCTGTTACAAAGCCCTTAGTGATACACGCTTCTTTCCATTCCTTAAGACTGGTTCTCTCAAATATCTCAGATTTATTATTACGATAACAATATATTGTAATCATTCCAGAAACAGGATCATATTCAAATATCTTCTCATCAATAACATTAATTATTGCCCTGTATTTTCTTACACGGTGATAATACATGTCAAAATCATTCGAAATAACAATTATATCCTGTGCCACAAGCTCAACCATACGGTCTGTACCAACTTCATATATACGCTTCTTTACCAGAAGCATCCATCTGTATGAACCATTCTTTATAAGACATCTGACTATATAATATCTCACAGACATATCTGAATTAATAAACTGCTCAAAACCCATGACATCATCCGGATGCACCAGTCCGTTAAATGCAGAAAGCATGGTCTCGCCCATGAGATTGTAAAATCTTTCATCACCTATTTTAACTACATATCTGTTATCAAGTGTAAATTCTACTTCATTAGGCATGTTGCCTTGATATGAAGTATCCAATTCGTATCTTCGCATAAAAAGTCCCCCATTCTAAGGAACAGGACCATTATTCTCTAAGCATGCTGTCCCTGACTGGTTTTCTCAACCTTAACTTTAAGTATCATTCTTCCTCGTACATCAAGAGTTCTGAATATATATCCTTTGTATTCTACCTCAAAGTTCTCCCCGTCATCAGGTATCTTCCCAAGCTTATAAATCATAAAGCCGCTCAAAGTATCAATATCTTCGCATTCAAACTCTATTCCTAACTTAGCTTCTACATCCTCAAGATCCGCCTGACCTTCTATTATATATGAACCGTCTGCGTCGGTTACAATCTGTTCTTCTTCTTCATCATATTCATCAAGAATATTACCAACGATTTCTTCAAGTATATCTTCCATCGTGACAATTCCTGCTGTCTGTCCATATTCATCAACAACAATAGCCATATGAATCTTTTCTGATTGCATCTGTCTGAATAACGGACTTATATTTCTTGTTTCAGGTATACAATATGGCTTAAAAAGTACTGTATCTTCTACATCTCTAAGCTTCCTATCCTGATTATCCTTATCAACATATATTTTAAGAAGATCCCGGATATGTAAAATACCTGTAATATTATCAATGTCTCCATCATACACAGGATATCTTGAATAATTCTCTTTCATTATCCTGTCAAATGCTTCTCTGACAGTAATATCATCATCAAGTGCCACGATATTGTTTCTGTGCGTCATTACATCAGACGCCTGTTTCTCGCCGAATTCAAAGATATTACCTATCATCTCAGCTTCATTTTCTTCAAGAACACCCTGTTCATGGCTCTCATTAACCATATCCATTATCTCTTCTGTTACATCTTCATCTCGTTTTCCCCTGCCAAATAACTTAAGCAGAGATGAAAACCTCTTTTCTTTCCCATCCGCGGGATGGCCGTCATTCATAGCTTTCCTCCATATTTATAAGTTGTTCTTTAATAAATAATTATCATTTCAATAATAACACATTATTATGCTGATAGTCAATTCATCTCAAGGCTTACAGACAATGCTTTATTCACCTGTCCTATTATATCATTATCAAGGTGACATACCTTATCTTTAAGTCTTCTTTTATCTATTGTTCTCAACTGTTCTAACAGAATAACCGAATCCTTTACCATATCGTATCTGGCAGAATCGAGTTCAACATGAGTCGGCAGTTTGCTTTTATGCATCTGGCTTGTTATTGCTGCACAGATAACTGTCGGACTATGTTTATTCCCCGTATCATTCTGAATTATAAGTACCGGTCTTATTCCCCCCTGTTCTGAACCAACCACCGGTCTTAAATCTGCATAAAAAATATCTCCTCTTTTTATTACCACAACTGTCACACTCCTAAAGCTATATTTCTTACCTTGGCTTTAGTATTGCCTGATTTTAAGTGTGTATTCAGTTATCATTTATCTTTTCAGGACATATGCAATTGCTTCTGATATATCTGCTGCCGTCATTCCGGCTCTGCCTTTGCCTGATGCCGCATAATCCCCTGCTTTGCCATGAACATATACAGAAAGACATGCTGCTTCAAATGCATCTAACCCCATGGCTGTCATTCCTGCAATAAGTCCAGTAAGCACATCACCGCAGCCTCCTGTGGACATTCCGTCATTTCCAGTACAGTTAATATATACTTTCTGTCCGTCAGTAACTACTGTTCTTGCATCCTTTAATATGCATATACATGAATGTTGTATTGCATATTCCTTAGCAGACTCAATCATATGCTCTTTAATATCAGCAACTGTCTTTCCTGTAAGCCTTGACATTTCCATAATATGAGGTGTGATTATAATCTGCCCTTCTCTGCTTCCTTTATAATCAATATGTTCGCCAGCAATAATGTTAAGTGCATCTGCATCAAGTATTCTTACTTTATCATCTCTTTCAAGAACACATCTGGTAATCTCTGCTGCTGCCACGTTCATAGATAATCCCGGTCCCACAGCTATACTTTTTGCCCATTCAAAATCTGCTTTAAGTTCTGCTGCCAGCGGCATATTATCCTGATATGTTGATATCAGACATTCTGGCATTCTGCATAACAGTGCTGTCTTATTAATCTCATGTGTAAGTACCTTTACAAGCCCTGTTCCACTTCTGTATGCGGCTGATGCACTAAGAATTGCGGCTCCTCCCATATTCTTAGAGCCTGCTATAATAAGTGTTCTGCCATATGTTCCTTTATTAGAATCAGGTTTTCTTACAAGAAGTCTGCCCACATCTTCATCGTCATATGTAAAAATACTGCCGAAACATTTGACTTTTTTATGTAATATATCCTCTGTTACAAATCCTGCATTAATGACTTTTACACTACCACTGTATGAAGCTCCCGGGTAAAACATGATACCTGTCTTATTATATCCAAATGTGATTGTGTAATCTGCTTTGACAGCAATTCCCATAATCTGTCCATTATCTGCACTTATGCCTGACGCAATATCAACGGCAATTATCTTCGTATCAGGATTCTCCCGGGCTTTATTAATTGCTTCTATAACCTGCGCATATCTTCCCTCAACTGCTCTTGATAAGCCAATGCCAAATATTGCATCTATAATATAATCATATTCAGAAAAATCAATATTGCCATCATATTCAACACAGTCAATTCCAAGATTACCGACAATTGATTTCTGAAGCCTGTATTCATCAGTTCCCTCCGATGTACCAGCAAACACAACATGTACATCAATTCCATCTTCATTAAGCTGTCTTGCTGCTGCAAGACCATCTGCACCATTATTCCCGCTTCCGCATACACACACAACTTTTATTCCTGTTTTCTTATTGTTGTGCTCTGCATGCTTTCTTAAAAAAGCTGAAACCCCCAGTGCTGCTCTTTCCATAAGCACCACTGAGGGAATCCCAAATTCATGTATTGAGCAGTTATCAACTGCTTTCATTGTATGTGAATCAGTTAAATATCTCATACCTCTTCCTCATTTACCTTATCAAGTTCCTTCATAACGTCAGGTCCTAATATGTCATGCATTGCAGAATACATGCGGTTATTCACCTCTTCCTTATCTTGCTTGATAAGTATATTCTTCTTTAACTTTACTCTTGTTGCATTAATCCACTTATCCAAAACCTCAAGGTCTTCCTTATTACTGTTAATCTTGTTATAACACACCTTTACTGTTTCAATCATAAGACGCTCATTGGCATTAACAAGATCTCTTGGAATATCGAGTGCTTCATCTTCAAGAGAATTAATCTTATCCTTAGCTTCCTGAATAAGTCTCTGATTCTTCTCCATCTTAGGATCATTATCATCATCCTGCATATTATCAACAACATCCTGAATAAGCTGATTCTTTATTTTTTTTACTTCCTTAATATCATTATTAACCTGTCCCTGCTTCTTAAGAAGCTCATTAACCTGTTTTTCCCAATAACAGATTTCATCAGTCTTTAATTTATCCGTTATAAGATGATACCATCTCTCATCAAGAGTAAGTATCGGTATCTGTTTTATGGCTGTACAACTCTTCAGCTTTTCAATATCAAGTTCTGCCATATTATCCTCCCAAACAGTTACTTCCTGTTAGCAATAGTGTATGAAAGTCTCATAAGACTTTCTGACAAATGTACATTTTCAACAATAACATCATCCGGAAGATTAAGATCTGTATGTGCAAAGTTCCATATAGCCTTAACTCCTGCATCAGCAACAACCTTCGCTATCTGTCTGGCAGCTTCCTTCGGAATAGTGAGTGCAACAATCTCAATTTCATTATCTTTAATAAAATCAGTAAGCTCATTCATCATTCTTACTTCTATTCCACGAATCTTAGTTCCTTTAATCTTAGGATTATTATCAAATATTCCCTTAATAACAAAACCTCTCTTCTCGAAATCACTATAGTTAACAATAGCCTTTCCTAAATTACCGGCTCCGATTATAACCATATTGTGATTACGGTCTATACCAAGAATCTTACCAATCTCTTCATAGAGATACTGCACATTATATCCATATCCCTGCTGACCAAAGCCACCAAAATTATTAAGATCCTGCCTTATCTGTGAAGCAGTTACTTTCATTCTGGCGCTCAGTTCTTTAGACGATATTCTCTGCACACCAGACTCTATAAGTTCTCCCAGATATCTGTAATATCTTGGCAGTCTTCTTATTACCGCCGACGAAATCTTTTTCTCTTCCATTAAACCAAACCTCCAGACCACGATTGCTCATTTTACCAAGATATAAACGAGTATATAAATATACTATAATAAGCTATACATAGTATAACCATTTTTTTCTCATATGTCAAAATTTTAACCAAGAACTCTTTTAGCAATATCAACAGATTCTTTTGCATCCTTTGCATAGAAATCTGCATCTATCTCTTTAGCATATTCCGGTGTAAGTACCGCACCTCCAACCATGACCTTGCAGTCAAGATTATTTTCTCTTATAAGTGCAATTGTTTCCTTCATAGATACAAGTGTTGTTGTCATAAGAGCTGATAATCCGCACAGTTTAACATCATTATCTCTTATTGCATCAACAACTGCCTGGTACTCAACATCCTTTCCAAGGTCAATAACATCATACCCATAATTCTCTAGGAGAACCTTAACAATATTCTTTCCTATATCATGAACATCACCCTTGACTGTAGCTATAACTATCTTTCCTTTGCTTACAGGGGCATTATCAGACATAACCATATGCTTTCTTATAACTTCAAATGCTGCCTGTGCAACACCTGCTGACATAATAAGCTGTGGAAGGAACAATGTACCCTTCTCGAATTCAGCACCTATCTTATCAAGTGCAGGAATAAGCACCTGATTAACAATCTCCATTGAATCCATCTTCTTAAGAAGAGCCTCTGTTATCTCAGCACCTTCATTCTTAAGTCCTTTTTCAACAGCATAGAAAAGATCATCTCCTGTATAGTTTCCATCTTTCTTTTCCTTCTTGACAGGATCAATCTTAGAAACATTTGGCATAGCGCCATAGTTTTTTATGTAATCAACTGAATTCTTATCAATATTAGCAAGAAGCTTATACGCCCTTACCGCGCCTGTCATCTCTGGGATGTTAGGATTGATAATTGCAAGGTCAAGTCCGTTAGTAAGTGCCATTGTAAGAAAAATGTGGTTTACAAGCACTCTGTTTGGAAGTCCGAATGAAATATTAGAAACACCAAGCACTGTCTTTAAGCCAAGCTTATTCTTAACTGTATGAAGTGCATTAAGAGTTTCCATTACGCCCTCCTGCTCAGCAGAAGCTGTGAGTGTAAGGCAGTCAATATAAATATCTTCTTTAGGGATTCCCATTGCAACAGCCCTGTCCATAATCTTCTTTGCTATCGCAACTCTGTCCTCTGCCTTCTTAGGAATACCATCTTTATCAAGTGCGAGTCCTATAACTCCTGCACCATATTTCTTAACAAGAGGAAGAACATTGTTAAGAGACTCCTCCTCACCATTAACTGAATTGACAAGCGGCTTACCATTGTATACACGGAGTGCTGCCTCAAGTACTTCTGGTATTGTAGAATCAATCTGCAGCGGAACATCAACAACTGCCTGTAATGAATTTATTGTATCAATCATCATTTCACGTTCATCAATTCCCGGAAGTCCTACATTGACATCGAGAATATCTGCGCCACCTGATATCTGCTCTAAAGCCTGTCCAAGAATATAATCCATATCGTGTCTTAACAAAGCTTCCTTAAAAAGCTTCTTACCTGTAGGATTGATTCTTTCACCGATAATTCTTGGTTCATCAACAACAACAGTGCTTGTAGCTGAACACACTGCACCCGGAATATATTTGTGTGGTGCTGCCGGATTGCCTTCTCTTTTTAACATCTCTGATAATTCTTTAATGAACTCAGGATTAGTTCCACAGCAGCCGCCGAATATCTTAATGCCATATTTTCTCAAATCCTTCATGAAATCTGCAAACTGGGCTGCAGTAACATTGTAAAGGTTAGTTTCAGGGTCAGGAAGTCCTGCATTAGGTTTTACTACTATCGGAAGATTAGTCCATTTTACAAGTTCTTCAATAACCGGTTCTAATTCTTTAGGTCCTAATGAGCAGTTAACGCCAAGTGCATCAACACCAAGTCCTGTAAGTGTAAGAGCCATTGCCGATATAGAGCAGCCTGTAAAGGTTCTCATATTCTGTTCAAATGTCATCGTGGCAACAATAGGAAGATCGCTGTTTTCCTTCGCTGCAAGTACAGCAGCCTTAACATCTAAAAGGTCAGTCATTGTCTCAAATACAACAAGGTCTGCTCCCGCAGCTGCTCCTGCCTTTACTATCTCGGCATACATATCATATGCTTCTTCAAAGCTTAATACACCTGTCGGCTCAAGAAGCTGTCCGATTGGTCCTACATCGAGTGCAACAAGGCCGTCCGGCTTTACTGTATCTCTTGCCTTCTTTGCATTGACAATCCCGGCAGTTACAAGCTCCTCAACACTTTTTCCGCATTCTTCAAGCTTATATCTGTTTGCACCAAATGTATTGGCATATACCACATCTGAGCCTGCATTGTAATACTGCCCTGCAATCGAAACAAGAAGCTCAGGTCTTGTTATATTAAGTACTTCCGGCGTCTCTCCCATCTTCATGCCCGCTGCCTGAAGCATTGTCCCCATAGCACCATCAAATATTATATAATCCCTAGTTTTTAAGAGTTCTCTGAATCTGTCAGCCACTACAATGTCCTCCCATTCCTCTGTATGCGCAGGTTTTATTAAGATTGCATGTTGCACAACCTCTGTTCTTAGTACTTACAGGCTCCTTAGTAAGTCCAATAACCGCAGTTACCGACTTTACCGGAGCCAGCATATATGATTTATTAAGATTAAGTCCTATCTTTTTACCGGCGTCTAACACCTTCAGAAAAGGCTCCTGCATGCTTATTGGCAGGTCACCATAACCAATTCCAAACCTGAATGTCTGGTAATAATCAGGATATTCCTCTCTTAAAAGCTCTTCAACCTTATCACATGTCTGTTCAACAGCTACACTTGCCAGACTGTCAAACACCAGTGCCTTAGCCATATCCGTAAGCTGCAACACTCTTAGCTGTCTGTCAATACCTTCCGATATCGTTACAGCCATGCATATTGCACTGTCACATTTATACAGATGTTTCTTAATGGACTCGCCCGGAAGCACCATGCTTGTATTCTTAAATGCCACACCGTCTTCATTAACTGTAAAATCAAGCTTCTTATAAATAAATCTTGGAACTGCGGTCTTTAATACAAGCTCCTCACATTCATCCATAAGCTCTTCCACCCGTTCATCAGGTGCATTTTTCTTATAACCCAGATATCTTAACGCTTCTTTTCTGTTAAGACTGGTAAGCTTAATACTTTTCTCCATTTCTTCTTACCTTGCCGCTTTTACTTCTGCGTTCTTTAAGTTTGTCATGTTTTCCACGGGACTCGTCTTTTCTTCTTCTTGTATCTGGCTTTGACTTGGATTTTCTTGCCGGCTTGGCAGATACATTTGCTTTCTCTACATTAACCTTTCTGCCCTTGATAAGTACATTGTCATTCATTGCTGCAAGTACTGCTTCCGCATGCTTTGCAGGAACATCAACAAATGTATAATTATCCATCATATCAATTGCACCGACAAGTCTTCCCGGCATTCCGGATTCTCCTGCAATCGCTCCAAGAATATTGGCTGGTGTAATCTTGTCCTTCTTACCAACATTAATAAAGAGTCTTACCATTCTTGATGTATCTGCATTTTCATCAAAATGAAAATTCTCTACCTCATCGATTCTGTCCAATGTATCTCCAACTATCATCTTAAGAAGAGCTGCTGCCATATCCATTGATGTATAATCTTCCTGATTAACATGCTCCTCAACCATATCAAGCATGGCTCTGTGCTCATCAGCTTCAATCATCTCTTTAATCTTGTCAAATATACCATCCATCTTGGTGTTCTTGACATCATCAAGTGATGGGATTGGCTTTGCAAGAATCTTGGTCTTGCAATATCTCTCGATATCCTTTAACTTATATACTTCTCTTCCAGATATAAATGAAAGTGCAAGTCCTGATTTTCCAGCCCTTCCTGTTCTTCCTATTCTGTGTACATAATATTCTTCGTCCTGTGGAAGGTCATAGTTAAATACTATATCAACTCCGTCAACATCAATTCCTCTTGCCGCAACATCAGTTGCAATAAGAATTTCTGTCTTTCCACTTCTGAAATCGTCCATTACACGGTCTCTCTGTTGCTGTTTCATATCTCCGTGTATACCGTCAGCAAAATATCCTCTGCCCTTAAGCTCTGATATAAGCTCGTCTACCTGTCTCTTAGTGTTACAGAACACAACTGACAGCTTAGGATTGTATATATCAATAAGACGGCTTAAGATTTCTGTTTTATTCTTAGGTCTTACTTCATAATAAAACTGATCAATATTAGAAACTGTAAGTTCTTTTCTTACAACCTTTATAATCTTAGCGTCTTTCTGGAATTTTCTTGCAATCTCCATTATAGGCTTAGGCATTGTAGCTGAGAAAAGAACTGTCTGTCTTTCCTCTGGTGTCTCTGTAAGAATTGTTTCCATATCCTCACGGAATCCCATATCAAGCATCTCATCAGCTTCATCTAATATAACCATAGATACCGAATCAAACTTAACAGTCTTTCTTCTCATATGATCCATAACTCGTCCCGGAGTTCCAACAATAATCTGTACACCGGCTTTTAACGACTTAATCTGTCTTACAATCTCCTGTCCGCCATACACCGGTAACACCTTAATGTCACTCATGTACTTGGCAAGCTTTCTTATCTCTTCTGCAACCTGTACTGCAAGCTCTCTTGTAGGGCACAGTACAATTGCCTGTGGTTTCTTAACATCTGGATTAATCTTCTGTAACATAGGGATAGAGTACGCAGCAGTCTTACCTGTTCCGGTCTGTGCCTGTCCGATAACGTCAATTCCTTCCAATACTGCAGGAATGGCCTGTGTCTGTATAGGAGATGTCTCCTCAAAGCCCATATCCTCTACCGCTCTTAAAATTCTTTCATCAATATTTAATTCATCAAATTTCATTCTTTAATCTCCATTTCTATAACTTGTTAATTTTACATTACAGAAAGCCATAAGTCAAAGTAATAATTGCATTTTATTTCTTGTACATATATAATCGATTGTGAATATTAATTCAGGCTTTGCCAATTTTGCTATATACTTATATATCTGCTCATGTGGCGGTGTGCGTTTGCTGCTGTGTCTGTGTGTGCCATATGACCGATATATTGCGAACTGTGTGGGAGTTAATGCCGCTATATACATAAGGGCGGTGTGCTAAAGCTCGTTCAAGCGAAGCGCGTTTGCTTTCGCACACCGTAATAAGCTTTGTAGATAGCGGCATTTACTCCCACTAAGTGTAGCAATCCTTGAGGGCATATGGTATACACAGACACAGAAGTGAATGCACACAGCCTCATGAGCGGCTGAATATATGATATGGCAAAATTGTCAAAGTCTGAATTTCAAAAGGAGTTTTTATGATTTTATCTTGCAATAACATTAGTAAATCTTTCGGAACGGACATTATTATTAAGTCTTGTTCTTTTAATATAGAAGACCATGAGAAGGCTGCCATTGTTGGAATCAATGGTGCCGGTAAATCTACTCTGTTAAAGATTATCACCGGTGAAGAGCCTGCTGATACAGGCATTGTCACTCTTGCTAAGGATAAGACTCTTGGTTATCTTGCTCAGCAGCAGGACCTTCAGTCTGACAGAAGCATTTATGATGAGCTTCTTTCTGTAAAGCAGTATATCCTTGATATGGAGAGTGAATTAAGAAGAATTGAGGCTGCCATGAACAGTGCTTCAGGTGATGAGCTTGATGCTCTTATGAACAGATACACCAATCTTAATCATGAATTCGAGATGAATAACGGTTACGCATATAAAAGCGAGATTACAGGCGTACTTAAAGGTCTTGGTTTTGCTGAAGATGATTTCTCTTTACATGTAAATACCTTATCCGGTGGCCAGAAAACCCGTGTATCTCTAGGTAAGCTATTACTTTCCAAGCCTGATATTATTATGCTTGATGAGCCTACCAACCACCTTGATATGGAATCTATAAGCTGGTTAGAGAATTACCTTCTTAATTACAATGGTGCGGTTCTTATCGTTGCACACGACAGATATTTCCTTGATAAGATTGTAAGCAAAATTATCGAGATTGATAACGGTGACTGTACTGTATTTTCTGGTAATTACACAGATTATGCCTCAAAGAAGGCAATTCTTCGTAATATGAAGTTAAAGGAATACTTAAATCAGCAGCGTGATATTAAACATCAGGAAGAGGTTATTGCCAAGTTAAAGCAGTTTAACCGTGAGAAATCCATCAAACGTGCGGAGAGCCGTGAAAAAATGCTTGATAAGATTGAGGTTGTTGACAAACCAGTTGAGCTTAATGCCAGGATGAACATTAAACTTGAGCCATCTGTTATAAGTGGTAATGATGTCCTTACTGTTACTGACCTTACCAAATCGTTTGACGGCAATACACTTTTTAATAATATTAATTTTGAGATTAAGCGTGGTGAACGTGTTGCTTTAATAGGTAATAACGGAACTGGTAAGACTACTATATTAAAGCTTATTAACGGCATTATCCCGCCAGACAGCGGAAGCATTTATCTTGGTGCTAAAGTTTCCATCGGTTATTATGATCAGGAACACCATGTTCTTGACCCTGACAAGACTCTTTTTCAGGAGATTCAGGACGCATATCCTGACCTCAACAATACACAGATAAGAAATACTCTTGCAGCATTTCTTTTTACTGATGATGATGTATTCAAATATATCCGCGATTTAAGTGGTGGTGAACGCGGACGTGTTTCACTGGCAAAGCTTATGCTTTCCAATGCCAACCTGCTTATTCTCGATGAGCCTACTAACCACCTTGATATTGTATCCAAGGAAATTCTTGAGAATGCCCTTAACAGCTACACTGGCACAATTCTTTATGTCTCACACGACAGATACTTTATTAATGCAACAGCAACAAGAATAATTGAACTCACTAACCAGAATATTGTTAATTATATTGGTAATTATGATTATTATCTGGAAAAAAGGGATATACTTACAGCAAAGGCTTCCCCTGATGCACAATTGAGTTCTTCTGATAACACTACTAAAAAAGATTCAAAACTCTCATGGCAGCAGTCGCGTGAAGAACAAAATAAGCTTAAGAAAAAGCAGAATGAAATTAAGAAAACCGAAATAAGAATTGCTGAAATTGAAGACAGATTA
>OHBD01000817.1_pt1 | contig 16303 bp, 14 predicted proteins | sample 1577291 | NCBI WGS metagenome assembly OHBD01 (sample SAMEA3879572, study PRJEB24766) | human gut metagenome | biome: human-associated habitat; feature: feces | place: USA | collected 1985/1987
CCGGCAGCGCGGCGCTGGCCGTAGGGGCGGATCTGATGGCCGTCCACGGGCCGGATTCCCTCATCGGCCGGACGGCGGCGGTCATGCTGGGCAGCACGGAAACGACCTTTTATACCATTTCGGTCTATTTCGGCGCGGCTGGGATCCGGAAAACGCGCTATACCATCCCGGCGGCGCTGATTGCGGACGCAACAGGGTTTTTCGCGGCCGCCTTGTGCGCAAAATATCTGTGAAGGCGGGGATCTGCACGGCGGCGAAAATCCCCTATGGACTTTCTGCCCGTTATTTGCTAGAATACAGAAAGAATCACAACAAAGGAGCTTTTTACGATGGAAAAGCTGATGGAAAAACTCTCCCGCGCGGTCGCGGCGGCCTTTGAAGCGGCGGGCTATGACCCTGCCTGCGGCAAGGTGACGGTTTCCAACCGTCCCGATCTGTGCGAATTTCAGTGCAACGGCGCGATGCCCGCGGCCAAGACGGAGCACAAGGCCCCGCTGCTGATCGCGCAGGACGTCGCAGAAAAATTGCAGGACAGCCCGGTGTTCAGCGTTGCCGAGGCGGTCAAGCCCGGCTTTCTGAATCTGCGCGTCCGGCCCGAATATCTGGCGGCGCACATCAAGGAAATGCGCGCGCAGCAGCACCTCGGCGTGACCGGCAGCATCCCGGCGCGCACGGTCGTTCTGGACTACGGCGGCCCGAACGTCGCCAAACCCCTGCACGTCGGCCACCTGCGCCCGGCGATCATCGGCGAGTCCATCAAGCGTATCTATCGCTATTTCGGCGATAAGGTGATCGGCGACATCCATCTGGGCGACTGGGGCCTGCAAATGGGCCTTGTCATCGCGGAATTGCAGGAGCGCCACCCGGAGCTGCCCTATTTCGACGAAAACGCGACCGAATACCCCGACGGCGCGCCCTGCACGGTTTCCGAGCTGGAGGAGATCTATCCCTTTGCCAGCGCCAAAAGCAAGCAGGACCCCGCCTTTGCAAAGAAAGCCCATGAGATCACGGCGCAGCTTCAGGCGCATCAGCGCGGCTACTATGCGCTGTGGCAGCGCCTGCTCGCCATCTCCGTGGCCGATCTGAAGCGCAATTATGAGAATCTGAACGTCAGCTTCGACGTCTGGAAGGGCGAGAGCGACGCCGAACCCTATATTCCGCCCATGCTGGAAAAGCTCGCCGCCCGCGGCGTGCTGACCGAGAGCGAGGGTGCGAAGGTCATCGAGGTCGCCGAGCCGGACGACAAGAAGGAAATGCCGCCGTGCATCGTCGTCAAGTCCGACGGCGCGACGCTCTACGCCACGACCGATCTTGCGACCATCGTCCAGCGCATGGAGGATTACGCCCCCGATAAGATCCTTTACGTCACGGACAAACGGCAGAATCTGCACTTTGAGCAGGTGTTCCGCGCCGCGCGCAAGGGCGGCCTCGTGCCGGAAAACGTCGAATTGCAGCACATCGGCTTCGGCACGATGAACGGCAAGGACGGCAAGCCCTTCAAGACCCGCGACGGCGGCGTGATGCGTCTGCAAACGCTCATTGAGGACGTTACGGCCTATGTCGAGGCCAAAATCTCGGAGAACAAGCTCGTCGATTCCGCCGAGGCGCACGACACCGCACGCATCATCGCGGTCGCGGCGCTCAAGTACGGCGACCTGTCCAACCTCGCGACGAAGGATTATATCTTCGATCTGGAGCGCTTCTCCGCCTTTGAGGGCAACACCGGGCCGTATCTGCTGTATACCATCGTGCGCATCAAGTCCATTCTGGCACGCTACGGCAAGCCCGCCGACCTGCCCATCGTCCCGGCGGACAACGAGAGCGCCAAGGCCCTGCAGCTCACCCTGTCGCAGATGCCCGACCAGCTCCAGATGGCCTATCGTGATTCCGCGCCGAATGCGGTCTGCGCCTATGTCTACGATCTGGCGCAGGCAGTCAACCAGTTCTACCATGAAACGCGCATCCTCTCCGAGCCGGACGAGGAAAAGCAGAAGGGCTATATCGCCCTGATCGCGCTGGCCAAGCGCGCCATGGAGGAGTGCATCGACCTTCTGGGCTTCACCGCCCCGGAGCGGATGTAAGAGAGAATGCAAGCCCCGGCACGGGAAATTTTCCCCGCGCCGGGGCTTACTGCGTTCCGCCGTGCAGGCGCCGGCGATGATGAAAGTTCCCTCTGCGAAACTTTTTTCGAAATTTCAAAAATTTTACTTGCAATTTGCAAAAAAATCGGTACAATAGTATCGACAATACGACGCTGCAGGGAGTAGGAACAGTGCGTTAAGTACCGGTCGGATGGGAGGTTGCCGCCGGGCGAAGGAGAATCTTCTCCGCGATACTGTTACCGCAACCGCCTGAGCAAGATGTCCCTATATTTATCGGGGCATAGCGCCGTACATATTCGAACCTCCTCCATTTTCTTTTAGGAGGATTTTTTTATGTCCAAACCCAACCGTTTCCCCGTCAAACGCATCGCGATCGACGCCGTTCTGATCGCACTCTACTTCGGCCTGTCGTGGGCGTCCGTCGAGATCGCAGGCATCAAGCTGACCTTTGTGGGACTTGCATCCATCATTGCCGCCATGGTCTACGGCCCGATCGACGGCTTCCTTGTCGGCTTTCTCGGCGCCTTCTGCGAGCAGATGCTCAAGTATGGCTTCACCGCGACCACGCTTCTGTGGCTGCTGGGACCGGCTATGCGCGGTCTGGTCGTCGGCTGTGCCAAGCTGATCTTCAAGCAGGCCATGGCCACGGAAAACCTGCTGAAGAATCACCGCCCGTATGTGTTCTTCGCCGTCAGCATCTTTGCCGGTCTGCTGGTTTCCACGCTCAACACGCTGGCCTTCTATGTAGATGCAAAAATGTTCCACTATTACACCTATGAGCTGATCTTCGGCGTATTCTGGCTGCGCATTGCGCTGGGCGCCGCCAGCTCCCTGCTGATGGCGCTCGTCACCCTCCCTGTGCTTGCAGGCGTGCAGCACACCACTCTTGTTCCAAAGAAGGTAAGATCATGACCTATCAGGAAGCGCTTTCCTATATCCATTCCGTGAGCTGGAAGGGCTCCGTGCCGGGGCTGTCGCGCACGCGTGAGCTGCTTGCGCGCCTCGGAAATCCCCAGGAGAAGCTGAAATTCGTCCACATCGCCGGCACCAACGGCAAGGGCTCTACGGCGGCCATGCTGGCCTCCATCTTCCGCGCCGCAGGTTACCGCACCGGCCTTTACACCTCGCCCTTCATCCTCTGCTTCAATGAGCGGATGCAGGTGGACGGCGAGATGATCTCCGACGAGGAGCTGGCAGAAATCACCGAATTCGTCCGCCCGCACGCCGAGGCGATGCAGGATCATCCGACGGAGTTCGAGCTGGTCACGGCCATCGCCATGGAATATTTCATGCGCCATGACTGCCAGATCGTCTCTCTGGAGGTCGGACTCGGCGGCGAGCTGGACTCCACGAACGTCATCTCCACGCCGGAGGCCTCCGTCATCTGCAACATCGGCCTCGACCACACGGAGGTGCTGGGCGACACTCTGGAAAAAATCGCCTCCGCCAAGGCGGGTATCATCAAGGGCGGCGACGCCGTGATCTACCGCGGCAAGCCGAGCGTCGAGCAGGTCTTTGCCGATGCCTGCGCCAGAACCGGCGCGCGCCTGCACAAGGCGGATTTCGACGGCATCCACCTCAAACACGCCGACTTCACCGGTCAGGTCTTTGACCTCGGCGCGCGGAAGGATCTGGAGATCCCGCTGCTGGGCGAGCATCAGCTCAAAAATGCCGCCGTCGTCGTCGCGACGGTGGACGCGCTGACCGCCAAGGGCTGGAAGATCTCCGAGGAGCAGCTCCGTAGGGGCCTGAAAACCGTTTCCTGGCCCGGCCGCTTTGAGCTGCTGCGCAAAAAGCCCGTGTTCTTCGTGGACGGCGGGCACAACCCGCAGTGCATGGCCGCACTGGCAAAGAATCTGGAGCAGTACCTCTCCGGCCGCCGCCTGATCGCCCTGACCGGCGTCATGGCCGACAAGGATTACTCCGATATGTACCGGACGATGGCGCCGTATTTCTCCGCCTTCGTCACCGTCACGCCGGAAAATCCCCGCGCACTGCCCGCGGAGAAGCTGGCCGAGATGCTCGCGCAGTTCGGCAAGCCCGTGACCGTCTGCGCAAGCGTAAAGGAGGGCGTGGAGACCGCCATTCGGCTGGCCTCCGGAGAAAACGACGCCGTCGTTGCCTTCGGCAGCCTCTACATGGTGGGCGATATTCGCACCGCCGCAATGGAAAAATAAAAAGATTTCCCGGAACGAATCGTTCCGGGAAATCTTTTAATCTGGGAAGCGCTTCTTCAGCGCCGACTCCGTCTTGGCGATGCACACAAAGATCGGGATCAGATTGATCAGACACAGTCCTGCGGTAACGCCGCCGATCGCCTCTCGGGAGGCGCGCAGCAGCGCCAGCAGCAGCGCGGCGGAGAGCAGCGCCATGCCCAGTCCCGTCCGGAAGAAAAATTTTCCGCAGGTCTCGTTGGCATAGCGCCACGTTTCCTCGTTTTTCATCGAGCGCGCGGTCCGGTAGCCGACAAGGCCGTTGATCTTCTTCGGGCAGCGCTTCCACGACAGCAGCCCGGCCAGCGCCAGAACCGCCGGAATGATCAGGGATATTCCGAAACAGATCCACCAATTTTCCATATTCACGCCTCCTTTGGATAGGGCACATGCCGTACGCCCACAGTGGGTATTGGAAAAAGAACCTGACGCTTCTGCACCAGGTTCTTTTCTGGAGCGGGTGACGAGGCTCGAACTCGCTACCTCCACCTTGGCAAGGTGGCGCTCTACCGGATGAGCTACACCCGCATTCAATTGCGGGTTTTATTATAGCGTCCGGCGGGCGGTTTGTCAAGAAATTTTTTCAATTTTCCGCATCGTCCGGCGGAAGATTGTCGCCGAAGAGCGTGCGCCAGTAGTCCGACTCCAGCACCCACGCCGAGGCCGTGAATTTGTTGCTCACCACGCTGTTGATGCGGGTGATCTCCTCGTCGGTCAGCTCCGTGCCGTCGAAGGGGGTATACTCCCCGGTGGGCATATAGTAGCTGCCGCGCTCGGTCAGCCAGCTATGGTCGCTGAAAATGATAAGCGGGTCGGCGTCGGAGAACACGTCCTGCCCCATATAGAGCCGGGAATCGAAGTCCAGCCCGAAGAGATTCGACAGCGTGGGCAGCAGATCGAGCGAGGAGCAGGGGCGATCGACCGTTTCCGGCGTCATGCCCTTTTTATAGATGATGCAGGCGTTGCGGTACATCTCGAAGCGCTCGTCGATCTCGTGGCCGGCCAGCTCGCTCTGCTCGTCGACGGTCAGGCCGTAGGGGTAGTGGTCGGCGGAGAGCGCGATGACGGTATTATCCGCCACGCCCGCCTCTTCCAGCCGCTCCAGCAGCAGCGCCAGCGCCCGGTCAAGCTCGATGTTGCAGGCGAGATATGCCTTCGCCGCATCGCTGTAGGGCAGATCCTCGACCAGCTCGCGGTTCTTCGCGGCCATCATATTGCCGTAAAAATTGTACTCCAGATGGCCGGAAACGGTCATATAATACGCATGGAACGGCTCTTTTCCCATATAATCCGCCGTGGACAGGTCGATCATCTCGACGTCCGACTCCGGCCACGTCGCCTTGACGTCGAGGCCGTTGCCCAGTCCCTTGTAGATATAGCCGAGGTTCGGGTGTGACTCGTTGCGGTCATAGAAGGTGTAGGTGTGGTCGTGGTAGGCGTAGGCGGAGTAGCTCAGCTTCTTGAGCTGCTGCACCATCGTCAGCGGCATGGCGTTGTTGGAGGTGCGGCTGAAGCTCCACACGCCGTTTTTCGGGATCGTGCCCGTCAGGGCGACATATTCGCCGTCCGAAGTGGACACGCCCCAGATGGGCGTATAGAAATTCGTGAAATGGAAACCCTGCGTCGTCAGCTTGTAGAGCGTCGGCGTCAGCACCGGATCGACCGCCAGATAGGAAAAGCCCTCCGCCGTGATGAGAATGAGGTTGCAGCCCTTGAACATCCCGGTTTTTTCGTTCTTTGCCGTGGGGGTCTGAACGGAGAAATAGTCATGGAGCTGGCGGATGGTCGGGTCGGTTTCGTTCTCCATCAGACCCGCAAAGTCGATGTCCAGCACATTGGGGCTGGTGTCAACGGGCGGCTCGGTCGGCTCGGTGGAAAGCTCGGTTTCGGAGGACGGCTCCGTAGACGGCTCCGTGGGCACCGGCTGCTCCGGCACGAGCGCGCCGCCGCGGAAGCCGAAGATCAGGCGATGGACATCCAGCCGGAAGGCCGGCAGCAGCCCCAGCCGGGACACCGCAGAGGTCAGGTCGTTGGTATTATGATACAGATCATAGGCCGACAGCGGCTCTCTGCCGAAGGCAGGCAGGAGCAGCACCGTGCCGAAGTGCATCGCAGCTGCGAGCACAAGGACGATCACCAGCCGGTACCAGCGCTTCGGGCGGCGGCTGCTGAAAAAGCGGCCGAAAACCGTCAGGCACAGGGGCGGGATGGCCAGCAGCACCAGCGGCAGCCAGTTTTCGCCCATCGTATGTATCGTCACATTCCAGAATTCCAGCACCTGTCCGCCGTTCCCCATGGAATAAGCCGAATAAAAACAGCCGAAAATCCGGAAATAAATGAGCTGAGATGCGTAAAACAGGAAGAAAAACCAGCTCACCACCAATTCCAGCACGCGGTTGACCTTTTCCGGAAACAGGCGACACAGGAAATACAGACCGAGCGCCGGAACCAGCGCAAACAGGCAGGCGACGGCCAGCCCGCTCTGCCAGAAACCGCGCGCGGTAACGGCGCGCAGGATGACTTCATTGGTGCAGAAGCTCAGGTAAAAAAACGGCAGCAGCCAGATGTGGGACCGTTTTGGATGTTTCATGGGATGCTTCTCCCTCTCTTTTTTTCATTTCTTGCCGATAGTCTGAAAGGCGGCATTTCGCGCTGCGAAATGCCGCCTTACTCTTCTGTGAACTCAGGCTTCGATGTCCGCGAAGTCTTCCTGCTCCTTATTGCACTTGCAGCACGGCAGGTACTTCTTCAGATCATCCCAGAAATGGATCACTGCAACCGCCGCAGCACCTGCCACGACAACGCCGCCGATGATGGCCAGAATCAGCTTCAGGGTGCCATTATTCTTCATTGGATATACCTCCTTATTCTTTTCTTTGTGCTTATAGTATACCGCTTTTTTGGAATTTCGCAAGAGTTATTTTTTGAATTTTTTATGGGAAGTCTGCGGAACCGCCGCGGTTTTGACGGGCAGAATGTGAGATTTTAAGCCAGCGCGTAGTGTGCGGATAATCAGACAACGACGATATAATCCGATTTTCTCGGGGAGGCCGGTTTCTCCGGGCCGTCGGCATAGCCGAGCAGGCAGTGGCCCACACCGATGTAGCGCTCGTCTACGCCCCACGCGCGCAGCAGCGCCTTGCCCTCGGCGCTGTTGAATTCCTCGCGGGCGCGGTTCACCCAGCAGGAGCCGACGCCCAGACTGTGCGCGGCGTTCATCAGGTTGCCCATCACGAGCGCGCCGTCTTCGACGCAGGTGCGCACCTCCGGATCCGTCAGCACCACCAGCACGGTGGGAGCACCGAAAAACGGCTTTGCATTGGGATTGCCCAGCACCGCAGCGTTCATCCGCTCCAGTGCGGCGATGTCCTCCGGCTTCTGCAAAACGACGATCTTCGCCGCCTGCCGGTTCATGCCGCTGGGGGCATAGGTCCCGGCCCGCAGGATCTCTGCCAGTGCCGCCTCATCCACCTGCTTCGGCAGATATTTCCTGCAGCTTCGGCGCTCTACCAGACACTTCACGACTTCGTTCATTGTAATTCCTCCTTTATACTCCACGGACGGAAACCTCGCCGGAGTTGACCGTTCCGATGCTTCCATCCTCATAACGAACCACCAGACCGCCGTCCTCGTTGACATCCAGCGCGAAGGCCGGTATCTGCTCCCCGCCGCGCAGCAGGACGACCCGCTTGCCCAGCGTCACGCAGGCGCGGCGATATTCCAGCATCCACGGGCGGCGGTCGCCCTCGAGCACCTCCGCCAGCTCTTGCAGACGTCGGATGAGCGCCAGCGCCAGCTCATTCGGGTCGAGCTCGCGCCCCGTGATGTCGGCAAGAGAGGTCGCAATGGGGCGCACCTCCGGCGGAAGCTGCTCGATCTCGGTGTTGCAGTTGATGCCGATGCCGATCACGGCGTACTCCAGCCGGCCGCTCTCGGCCTCGCAGGAAAGCTCCGTCAGGATGCCGCAGAGCTTCTTGCCGTGCCATTGCAGATCGTTCGTCCACTTGATGTCCGCCTCGACGCCGCAGCTGTCGGCGATCGCGCGGCGCGTGGCCACTGCCGCCAGCGCCGTCAGGTGCATCAGATGCCCAAGCTCCACCGCCGGGCGCAGCAGCACCGACAGGTAGACCCCGCCCGGCGGGGACACGAAGCTCCGCCCCAGCCGGCCGCGTCCGCCGGTCTGGTGCTCCGTGACGACGACCATGCCGTGCGGCGCGCCCTGTGCGCCAAGCTGCTTTGCAACGTTATTGGTCGAGTCGACCTCCTCCGGGACGACGACCGTCCACGGCGGAGCCTGCAAAAGCGCCGCGTTCAGCCGCGCGGTGGGTCGCAGGCAGTAGCCCCGGTTCGGCACGGAGTCGATGCGGCAGCCCTCGGCGCGCAGCGCCTGCACCGATTTCCACACGGCGGCGCGGGAAACGCCCAGCTTTTTGCTGATCTCCTCGCCGGAAATGTATTCGTCCTGCCGCAGCAGGGCCAGCACTTCTTTTCTTCCCATAGCTTCAGATTCCTCTTGCTTTTTTCATGAAAATATACTATATTAATTGTAAACTGTTTTTCCGAAAATGTAAACCGTTTTCGGAAACTTTTTTGCTTGGATTGTAAACCGCAAAAATCAATTGTAAACCAAGGAGGAACCATCCCATGTCCAAATCCGCACTCCGGACGCGGTCGCTGCTTCTGACCGCGCTGTTCGCCGCGCTGACCGCCGTCGGCGCCTTCCTGCGAGTCCCCGTCGGTCCGATCTCGTTCACCTTGCAGGTTTTCTTCACCTGCACCGCCGGCCTGCTGCTCGGACCGTGGTACGGCGCGGCCTCGCAGGCCGTGTACGTCCTGCTGGGGCTGATCGGCGTGCCGATCTTCACCGAGGGCGGCGGTTTGATGTACGTCGCCAAGCCCAGCTTCGGCTTCCTGCTGGGTCTGATCCCCATGGCGCTGATCATCGGCCTGCTCACCCGCCGCGAAAAGTGCGGCTTCTGGCGCATGGTGCTGGCCTGCGTGGCCGGTCTGGTCATGCTCTACGCCATCGGCCTGCCGTATATGTATTTTGCACTGAACGGCGCGTGGTCGGTCGAAAAAACGCTGGTGTCCGGCTGCGCGATCTTCCTGCCCTTTGACGCGATGAAGATCGTGCTGGCCAGCCTGCTCGGCTGCCGCTTACAGCGCGTGCTGCGGAGGTAAAAGGCAAAACAAAATTCTGGATTTTTCCACCGCCTTATGGTATACTGGTCGTACCATTGGATCCGTGCGGGAGGTAGGAGAAATGACGGGACTTTATATTTTTCTCGGCGTGACAGCCGGGGTTCTGATGATCGGCGGCATCGCGTTTCTTGTCGTCCGGCGCAAGGTCAAGCGCTTTGCAAAGCAGAGCTTCGGCACCTCCGATCTTTCCTATCTGATGCGCGCGGCACAGGACGCGGCGCAGGATGAGAGCTATGAAGGGCCGAAGTCCCTCTCAGGCGGCGACAGCATTTTCATGCCGCGTATTTTGCGGGATTTCCCGGATTTCAATCTGGAGCGCGCCAAGAGCCTCGCCCGCGAGGAGCTGACGAAGCGCCTGTCCGGCAAGCCGGAGCTGAAAATTCACAAGATCATCCTGCACGACTACCAGCGCGCCGCGAACGAAAAGACCATCGTTTTTCAGGCGGCTGTGCAGTACAAGGAGGACGGCCATGTGAAGCAGAAGCGCTATTGCCTGCACTATGCCTACCTTCTGCCGGAGGACGGCGGGGCGACCGTCGCGGGAAGCTGCCCGCACTGCGGCGCGCCTTTTACCAGCACCACGCAGACCAACTGCCCGTACTGCGGCTCGCTGGTGGCGAATGTGCTGCGCAACACGTGGAAGTTCACCGACTGCTACGAGAAATAAGCGAAGATTCGGTTTTTGACCGTCTGTCCGGAGGCTTTCCGAATGGAAAGCCTCCGGTTTTTTGGTGGCGTGCCGCCGGGGGCAGTTTCATTATTGCAAGTGCCTGCACGCGGAACGGCCAAGGCCGTTCCCTACGGGGACGTGGGGAAATCGCAGGCCGCCGCGTAGGGTGCGGGGGAATTTCCAGCCGACACATAGGGTGCGGACGGAATTTCCACAAAAATCGCCGGGCGGGGAATCCCCGCCCGGCGTTGCTCTCTTTTCCCGGGAAATGCTTATACCTTCAGACTGCCGAGGCAGACGCACTTGCCGCTCTTGCGGTCAAAGAGCATGATGTCCTCGCCGGAAACGCTGACCGGCACCTGCGCGCCGATGGTGAACAGGGAGCTGCCGAACACTACGCCCGTCAGCAGGAAGTCGCCGATGCGCACCTTGATCGTGGACTCCATGCCGGTGGGCATGGCGCCGTAGATCTCGCCCTGCAAACCGTTCGGGTCGCTGATGTCCAAAAATTCCGGGCGCACGCCCAATACGAAGTCGCCGTTGGTGATCACCGGCTCCTCGGCCAGAGAATCGTCCTCCTCGGTGACGCGGGCGATATGATAGCGGAACACCTCGTCCTTGTTTCCCTTTTCGACCGCGCCCTTCTCGCCGGCCTTGCGCTTCTTCTCCGCCAGCAGCGCCGCTTCGTCCGCGTCGCGCTGCTTAAACCATGCGGAAAGATCGGTCGCTTCCTTCGGGCGGAACACGGCCTTATGTCCGCCGAGCAGCGTCAGCGCAACGGAGCCGTCGGCCGCCTGCGTGCCCTTTGCCTCAATAAAGTTGATGGAGGGATTGCCGACAAAGTCCGCGACGAACAGGTTCGCCGGCTTGTGGTAGACAGACAGCGGGGCGGCATACTGCTGCAAAACACCGTTGTTGATCAGGCAGATGCGCGTGGCCAGCGTCATGGCCTCCATCTGATCGTGGGTGACGTAGACGAAGGTGGAGCCGGTTTCGACGTGCAGACGCTGCAATTCATAGCGCATTTCCAGACGCAGCTTCGCGTCGAGGTTGGAAAGCGGCTCATCCATGAACAGCACCGTAGGCTCCGGGGCAAGCGTTCTGGCGATGGCTACGCGCTGCTGCTGGCCGCCGGACAGCTCTGCTGGGTAGCGGTCCATGAACATACCGATCTTGACGATGCGGCTGACGCGGCGGACGGTGAGGTCGATCTCCTCCTTCGTCAGCTTGCGCGTCTGCTGGACGGGCTTGCCGTCCTTGCACCAGCGGTACTCGGCATCGAGCGTGCAGCCCGCGGCCTCGGCCGCCTTTTTTCCGGCCTCCGCCTTTTCCTTCAGCGCGGCGACCTCGGAGGCAAAGCCCTTGCCGCTCTCCGGATGGCAGCCGAGCAGGCGCTTGGCGGTGAACTGCGAGAGGGTGAAGGCGTCGATCAGCTTCAGGACGGCCTTTTTCTCGTCGAGCTTTCCGGTGCGGTCGCGGCAGTCCTCAATGACCTTGGCGGCCTCCGCGGGCGCTGCGAGGATCTCCGCCAGCCGCGCGGCGTTCTTCGCCTCGAAGTCGATGCGGTCCATCGGCTCTTTGATATTGGAAAGGCCGAAGGAGATGTTGTCATAAACGGTCATATTCGGCCACAGGGCGTAATTCTGGAAGAGAAAGCCGACCTTGCGCTTGTTTGCCGGGACATTGATGCCCGCTTCGCTGTCGAACACGACCTTGTCGCCGATGGTGATGCGGCCGGAGGTGGGCGTTTCCAGACCCGCGATCATACGCAGGGTGGTGGTCTTGCCACAGCCGGAGGGGCCGAGCAGGGTGACAAAAGCGTTGTCCTCGATGACGAGGTTCAGATCCTCCACGGCGTAGAATTTGCCCCAACGCTTGGTAATATGTTCTAGTCTGATTTCAGGCATGGTTTATCCTCCTATTCCTTTGTCGAGGCTGGCGCCCGTGACTTTATTGACGATGGTATTGCAGACAAGAATGGTGACGATCAGGATCAGGTTGATGCCGCTGGAGAAGGCATACAGGCCCATCTCGTCGAAGTAGTCCAGCGTGGTCGAGAGGATGAAGCCCTGCACGCACAGCAGCATGAACAGCGACAGCTCACGCAGACAGGTCATGAACGGCAGCAGGTAGCCGCTGATAATGGACGATTTCTGGATGGGGATGATGATGCGCGTCATGCGCTTGAACCACGGAATGTCCTGAATGATGGCCGCCTCCTCGATCTCGCCGGAGAGCTGGAGCATGGAGTTCAGGGAGCTGCGGCTGGCGAAGGGGATGTACTTGACCGTGCCGACGATGATCAATAGTGTGTAGGTATTGAACAGGTTCAGCTTTTCCGTGGAGAACAGGACGAAGAAGGCCGCGCCCACGGCGATGGAGGGCATCAGGTAGGGCAAAAACGCCATGGAGTTGACATAATTTGCCCATTTACTTCGGCGGTTTTTCGACACGGCGTAGCCGATCATCGTGCCGATGGTGCCCGCGATCAGGGCGCAGCAGACGCTGACGAGAATGGTGCCGCCGAAGGCCTTCCAGATCGTCTTGTTATACAGGATGCCCTTCTGGCCGTACATACCGTTTTCGGTGACGTTCTCCGAGGTGACCCACCACTTGGTCGTCAGGTTGGAGGCATCGCCCGTGTAGAGGAAGGAATAGTCGCCGGGGTTCGGCAGGAAGGTCTCAAAGGCGAAGGAGGCGATGGGGAAGATGCTCGTGAAGAAGGTGATGACCACAAGCAGCAGAGCGATGATGTACTTGCCCGCCTTGCCCAGATTGATCTTGGAGATCTGACCGGACTTGCCGGAAACGGTGGTGTAGTTCTTGCGGCTGTGCAGGGAGATCTGGTTCATGAGCATGATCGCCACGCCGAACACCATCATGATGATCGCCAGAATACCGGTTTCGCCGGTGTACTTGTCGTTCATGGACACGTACTTGGTCGAAAGGGTGTTCAGGCCAAGGTAATGCGGCACGGGATAGGAGCCCATGGCGCTGCCGAACACCAGCAGGATGGTCGAGAGAATGGCGGGCTTCACCATCGGCAGGGTGATGCGCAGCATGGTCTTCCAGCGCGGGGTGTCGAGGATGGTCGCGGCCTCCTCCAGATTGGCGTCCATGTTGCGGAAAATGCCGCCGATCAGGATATAGGCAAAGGGCGCATAGTGCAGGCCCAGCACGACGATGCTCGGGAACAGCCCCTTGCACCACCAGCCCGGCATATTCACGTTGAACAGCGCCGCGAGCAGGCCGTTGGACGTGCCGGTGACGGCGTTGGAGTTAAAGAGGTTCTGCCACACGACGGCCAGCGTCCACTGCGGCATGATGTAGGGGAAAATGAAGATGGAGCTCAGATACTTCCGCCACGCCAGATTCGTCCGCGTGATCAGGAAGGCGAAAATGCCGCCGAAAAGGATGGACACCAAGCAGGTGCCGACCGCCAGCAGGACGGTATTGAGAAGCGGCATCCACAGGTTCTTCGTGGCCATCTTGCTGGTGAAAAGGTCGATGTAGTTGACGAGGGTATAGCCGTCCTGCTTCTGCGTGAGGTAGGCGTCGATGGTGCCGGGATGGATCTTGAAGGTATCCTTGATGATGGCGACGATGGGTGCGACCGTTGTGAAGGTCAGCACGATGCCCAGAAGCAGAAGGATGATATTATAGGGCTTGGAAAAGTAGGTCTTGAGCTTGTTCAGCAGGATCGTACTTTTGCTCGCCCGCAGGGGGGTGGATTGGTTCATGGCACGCTCCTTTTCCGGGATGGTGCGCCGTGGAAAGCTGCGCACGGACGGACTGAGATGGTTCAGCCCGCTCCTGCGCAGGCTTCCGCGGCGGAATGGCAGGCGCCCCTGGACGCGGCGGGAAATCGCTGGTCCAAGGGCGCCGCGAATTTTACTTTACGGAAGCTCCGGTCAGATTTCTGATGATCGGAGCTTCCTGTTTTTCACTCTTTGTAGAAAAGAGAGGTCAGATCTTAGCCTGCGCTGTACTTGGTCAGCATCTCGATCCAGCTGCCGACCGTGAAGGCGACGGATGCGCAGTATTCCGGATCTTCCAGAACCAGCTCGCCGTCGGTGGTCCACCAGTCGTAGCCGCGGTCGTTCTTGGCTGCGAACTCAACGGTGGTGCCGTCCTCGGCCATGCCGCCGATGGAGTGATGGAAGTTGGCTTCCGTTTCCTCAGCAACGGTCGGGTTGGAGGAGTAGCCGCCCATGTCCTTGCCCCAGGCAGAGAAGCCGTCGGCGGTGCAGGTCATGTAGGCGATGAAGGCGCAGGCAGTCCAGGGCAGCGGGGAGTTGTCGGTGACAAACAGGTAGTGGCAGTAGCCGTAGCCGCCGATGCCCTGATAGCCGTCTTCATAAGCGGCGACCTTGATGTTGTTGACGGAAACGGAGCTGGACTCCTCGACGGAGCGGAGCTTGGAATAAACCAGCAGGCCGAACTGATCGGTCGCGGAGGCGTCAACGAGGGTGTTGCAGATGGGGCCGTCGTCGGTCTGGGCGTTGTAGCTTTCGACCCAGAGCTTGATCCACGCCAGAGCGTAGGCGCCGTCGGCACCGAGGCCGAGGTCTTCCGCTTCGGACTCCATCGCCTTGATGGTGGGCTGGAAGTAGGTCTGCTCGTCGGCGGGCAGTGCTTCATAGGCTTCCTTCAGCCATGCAGCATAGTCGTCGCGGGTCAGCATGTACAGGAAGTTCTTGCCGACGATCTCGGAGTCGATGTCCATGAACAGGCCATGCTCGCCCTCGGCAACGAAGTCCCAGCAGTTGTCATAGGTCTTGGAGCCGGTGGAGTTGTACATGAAGACCTTGTTCAGGGTCTGCAGGGGCAGGAAGCCCTTGTACTCATCGGCCGTGGTCTTGTTGGCGTCCGCCCAATCCTTCGGGATGAAGGTGTCGAGGATGGCGGTCTGGACCATCTTGCTTTCGATCTGGTTGCCGTCCTGGATCAGGGTCATGGCGAAGGTGCCGGTCTCCTTGAGGGAGTCAGCGGTGAGCTGATCGAAAATTTTGTTGTTTTTCGGCTGCTGCCACTCGAATTCCATGGTATAATTGGGATCGATGGTCTGCAGATATTCGATGAACAGAGGCAGGGCGCTCTTGCCGCGGCTGGAGTTGCCCACGCCGTAGAACATCTTGCCGTTGGACTCCTCGATGGCCTTCTTGGCCAGCTCTTCGAGGGTCATGCCTTCGGCTTCCTTGATGATCTTCTGAACAGCGGTGAGGTTTTCCTCAGGCTCGTTGTCCTTGGATTCCACGGGGGCCTTGCTTTCATCGGAATTGTTCGGCGTTTCACCAGACGGCTTGGTCGGTTCCTGCGTGCCGCAGGCTGCCAGTGCCAGAATCATGCAAACGGCCAGAAGCAGTGCGAGAATTCTTTTCATTGCGATTTCCTCCTATACACTATACAATTTCGGACACCGGGCGGCACTTCCGCCCCGATCCTTGGTTTTATTGTACCTTTTCCCTGGACGATTGAACAGTGGACAAAACTGCGTTATTTTGTAGGATTCTGAGATTCTTGTGCGTTTTTAATGAAAACCGGATGGATTCTATGTTATAATTAGGCAAAGTGCAGACAGATCATGGAACAAAGGAGAACAGGATGAAAAAACGGGCTTTCTTCCGTCTGGCGGCGGTGCTGGCGGCAATGTGCCTGCTGGCGGGCTGTGCGGCGGACGCCGCGCCGGACGGCGCGGACTTCGCGCCTGCGCAGGAGCAGCGGCTGGTGGTCTACACCTCCCATAAAAAAGAGGTCTGGTGGCCGATCGTCAAGGAATTTGAAGAGCGTACCGGCATCTGGGTGGACGTGGTCACCGGCGGCACCAACGAGCTGCTGGAACGGATCTCGTGGGAGGCAGACGCCCCCTGTGCCGACGTGATGTTCGGCGGCGGCGTGGAAAGTCTGGAAGCCTACAGTGAATACTTTACCCCCTATCTCTGCGCCGACACGGCGGACATCGCCCCGCAGTATCGGACCTCCGACGGGCTATGGACGCCCTTTTCCGCTCTGCCCATCGTGCTGATCTACAACCCAAAGCTCGTCGAGCGCACCGAGCTGACGAGCTGGCAGGATCTGCTGCGGCCGGAATTCCGCGGGCGGATCGCCTTTGCCGA
>OHBD01000840.1_pt1 | contig 15989 bp, 14 predicted proteins | sample 1577291 | NCBI WGS metagenome assembly OHBD01 (sample SAMEA3879572, study PRJEB24766) | human gut metagenome | biome: human-associated habitat; feature: feces | place: USA | collected 1985/1987
CGGTTTCGCCGTCTATAACGAATTCAGGCAGCGGAGCGCCCTTGAAGCTGATGCCGAGCACCACAAGCAGCACTACGAATACGGCACAAGCTACAAAATAGGCAATTTTTGTACCTTTTTTCTCCATTTGAAAGGTTCCTCCTTTTATTGCGGCAATGGAATCCGCATTTATGCCCCTTATTAAGCAAGGGGAAACATAAAAACACGATTAAAACAGGAATTTAACGCATCCTTTACATCTAATAAAAGCATTTTAACAAAATCTGAACGAAATGTAAACATGCTGTGACATGCTATTTTTGAAAAATACGGGCGTATGAACAGAAAAATCAATGCAAAGCAGACAACGGAACAGATAAAAATGCCCTGAAACAGGCGAAAATAGAGAATACAAAATTTCTTTGACGGCAGAAAAATATTTGAGCAGCTGGGTGATGATTAAACATAATCTTTACGCAAACTTTATGAAATGCAAGAAAAGAGCGCCATGTAGGTGCTCTTTTGCTTAGTATGAACTTATACTGATTAACGTATGCGTGTATCTCCGGACGGCACATCCGGCCTTTCGGCCGGACGGCCGGAGCTTATGCGCGTAGAGCCCAAGTCATCACCGGAACCGGAACTTATGCGGGAATGCAGCGCAGCCTGGCGCTTCGCTTCCTCCTCCAGCTGGGCACGCATCATCTTTTCGCGCTGAGCACGGCGGCGGGCTATGCGCTTACGTTCTTCCTTTTCCTGATGGTCAAGTATTATCAGCGCTATGCCTGCAATCACTGTAAGTATTATAAGCACTATCAGCACCGTGCGCAGCGCGGAGGATATTGATCCGCCTACTTCGTTGAGAACGTCTTCTTCCGTTGTGACGGATGGGGTAGAAGTGGGTGCGGCTTCAACGCCTACATAGTCCGCCTTTATATATGCATTGTATGTATATATATTGCCGGAAGGATCCTCTATTTCAAGCTTGAATATAAGATCGCGCGGGGAACCGACACTCATTTTCTGATTGATGGTCTGCGTGCCGCGGGGTACGGATTCCAGCATGTATAGAAGGCCGTATTCCGATTCGCTCAGCTTCAGGTTTTGCATGTCCATGCTGCCGATGTTTTCCACGGTGAAGTTAAGGCTTATGGAGCCTGCGGAATCAAGCGGGGAAGCAACCTCTGCCGAGAAGGATATGCCTATGAGCGAAGGGTCTATATACTTCCTGACGACATAGGTTTCGGTATGGTCGGAATAGTTTGTGTTGGTCGCGTCTATGCCGGATATGTTGAAAACCACGTTCCTTGTTTCGGTTGTGGGCACGGTGTAAGTAAGCGTGCGGCTTTCACCTATTGCAAGGCTTATAGCGTCCGAATTTACGGCATTGCCAAGCTCGTCCGTTACCTTTATTTTGCTTATGCGCTGGTTGCCGTTGTTGGTAAGGGCTATTGTGAACTGCTGCCCTTCTTCACTTGCCGCGCCCTGCGTTACGCTGACGCTTATTTTCGAGTTGACCATACCAAGCGTCTTTTCGCTTCCGTTAACGGTAACGGTGCTGCCGTCCGCGCCTGTATAGGTTACAACCGGCGCGCTTACAACGGTGGATGAACCCATGGTAAATTCGTGAATGTAAACATAAGGCGTGCCGGGTTCAACGGTAATGTCGCCTATCATGGCCTGCCGCCCGGCAATCTCCTTATCCGTAAGCGATACGCCCGAAATCGGTGTAATGCCCGAATTGGTAATTGTATATGTCAGCGTTATCGATTCGCCGCGGGATGCTTGGGAGGAGCTGGCCTTTACCGAAACGCTCAGCGCCGCCTCAGCTAAGTCCGCGCCGCTGTTCAGCACGGTGACGGAGGCCGTGGAATGCTTCTGTTCGCCGTTTTCGCTCCATGTTATGTCAAAGCCTATGGGCTGGCCGAGCATTGCCGCGGGTATGGATACGCTTTGGCTGAACGCCGTGGTCTCACCCGGGGCAATGATGACACCGCTCGTTTCAAAGAATCGGGTGCCATTGTTGGAAACGGCTATGTTCTCCATGGCATATTCCGAATCGTTGGCGATGGAAATGCTCAGCTGAACGCTGCCGCCTTCCGCGCTGAGCGCACCCGGGTCTGACGTTACGTTTATGGATGCGGCCATGGCTACGCTGCCTACAAGCAGGCAGGTAAGGCCTATTATAATTGCGAAAACTCTTTTAGCGCGTTTCATCAATATACCTCAAAAGCTTTTGTCATCGGTAAACCGATACATACTCTATTATAACTTAAAAAATGCCCAAACGCCATAGCGAAGGGCAATATGTTTCATTTAATTAATATTCCGGCAGGCTACTGCGGCAGTACCAGTTCGCATTCGCCTGCGAGTTCCGGCCTGCAGCGGCCGTCGGTGCGCTCTATTATGGCCTTTATAATGCTGTCCGCCTCTTTCTTAGCACAGGATATCGAAAGGCGTATCTCGTCCGTAAATTCGCTTTCGGTTATTTCGGCGTTTGACTTTGCTATCAGGCTTTCTATCGCACCGTAGCGGGAATAATCGCACCTGAGTGCTATCAGCGCGCCGGGAATGTGCTTTTCCACTCCTGCTGCCTTAACGGCGTCTGCCGCGCCCGATGAATATGCGCGCACAAGCCCGCCCGCGCCTAACAGTATTCCGCCGAAGTAGCGCGTTACTGTGCAAAGCACATAGGTCAGCTCGTTTGCTTTCAGCACTTCGAGTATAGGCATTCCCGCCGTACCGGATGGCTCGCCCGCGTCGCTGAAGCGGGTAGTCTCGCTCAGTTCGCCTATCCTGTATGCATAGCAAACGTGCGTGGCGTCCGGATACTGCTTTCTTACTTCATTCAGCCTTGAAAGCGCCTCGTCCTCGCTCCTCACCGGAAAACATTGGGATATGAAGCGGGAGCGGTTTATTATCCGCTCCGTTTTCGCTTCTGTATGTGCTGTTTTATACGGCCGCATGGGGTGTTAGCCCTTTATTACGCGCAGGAAGCCCTTCTTGCCCTTTTTCAGTATTATACCGCTTTCAAGGGCGGCGGGGTCTGCCGCGGCGTAAACATCGGTCACTTTAGCGTCGTTCATCAGTACGCCGCCGCCTTCTATCGTGCGGCGCGCGTCACTCTTGCTGGTGCAAAGTTTGCCAAGCACAAGAAGATCGGTAACCCTAAGGCCGGTGGATTCGATTTCGGCATCGCTCAGCTTGAGTGTGGGCATGTGCTCTATATCTCCGCCGCCGCCGAACAGGGCTTCGGCTGCCTGCTGGGCCTTCTTGGCCTCTTCTTCACCGTGTACCTGCGCGGTAAGGGTGTATGCAAGCATCTTCTTGGCCTCGTTTATGTTGGCCGTGGGTGCGGTGAGGGCGTTTATTTCGTCTATGGGCATAAAGGTGAGCATCTTGAAGCAGTTCTGCACGCCGTTATCGTCCACATTGCGCCAGTACTGATAGAATTCGTACGGGCTGGTCTTTGCGGGGTCAAGCCACAGCGCGCCCTTTTCGGTTTTGCCCATCTTTTTGCCTTCGCTGGTGGCAAGCAGGCCCGTGGTCAGCGCGAACGCGGCGTGCTGCTCCTTACGCCTTATAAGGTCTGCGCCGCCGAGGATGTTGCTCCACTGGTCGTCGCCGCCCATTTCCAATACGCAGCCGTATTTCTGGTGCAGCATAAGGAAATCGTAGCTCTGCATCAGCATGTAGCCCATTTCAAAGAATGTAAGGCCGCGCTCCATGCGCTGCTTGTAGCATTCCGCGGCAAGCATCCTGTTAACGCTGAACAGGGAACCTATGTCGCGCATGAACTCAAGGAAGTTGAGCGAATGCAGCCAGGTGGCGTTGTTTTCTATTATGGCGGCGTTTTCGCCTTCAAAGTTGAGCACGTGCGCCATCTGCTTCTGGAAGCAGGAAGCGTTGTGCTGTATCTCTTCTGTGGTCATCATGCGGCGCATGTCCGTTTTGCCGGAAGGGTCGCCGATGTATGCCGTGCCGCCGCCGAGCAGCACTATAGGCCTGTGGCCCGCGCGCTGCATATGCGCCATGGTCATCAGCGCAACATAGTGGCCGATGTGCAGGCTGTCCGCTGTGGGGTCGAAGCCGATATAGAAGGTCAGCTTCTCTTTGCCCATCAATTCCCTGAGCTCTTCCGGATGGGAACATTGCTTAACAAGGCCGCGTTCCTCAAGTATGTCGTATGCGTTTCTCATTTCAGTCTCCTCAAAAATATGTTATTTGCTTATTATTTTGAATTTATCGCCAAGCCTTTCGCTCAAAAGCGCACCCAGCCTATTGCTGCCGTCCTTATCAAACCCGGCCTTGTCCACTATCAATGCAAGCGCCTTGTTAGAATAAAGATAAAAGCAGTCGTTCGTTTCGTATGCGCAGAGCAGTTTATTATAATCAAAGCTTTGCTCATGCCCGTTTATGCTCATGGTTACGCCGGAATCACAGAAGCGGTATTCGTGCCGGAGATTGATGAACGAAGAACTGTCAAACTTCCGCGCCGGCGCTATATAGAGGAAATAATATCGCCTGCCCAACCAAGCCATGCACGCTATGCTTATGGCGAAAAGGATATATCCTCCGGCGGTCACGGAATACACGGCAGCGGCCAACGCTATTGCGAAAAGCATAAAGAACACGGCATGCGTACCCCAAGCGACGGACTTGAACATGCGCGCGTCAAAACGCTGAAAGTCCAGCACGGCCTTTTTTGTATATACTGTTGTGTTCATTATATCAGCCAATGCCTGATACTCCTCCTAAAAGCATGGGGATAGTGTATCATTTTTTATCCCTTTTAGCAATACGGGCTTATCCTGTATTTATAATGCTTTTTATTATCTGTTGTAATTTGGCGCACTATGCGGCTATAATAATGCCTATACAAATTATGGAGAGCACAATGTAAATGTACGGCGAATGCGATAAATATTATATGCGTCTGGCGATAGAGCAGGCGAGGGCGGCAATGGCGCTGGGGGAGGTGCCGATAGGCGCGGTCATAGTGAAGGACGGCGAGGTGATAGCAGCAGCACATAATATGTGCGAATCAAGCGGCGATCCTACCGCGCATGCTGAGCTTACAGCCCTTCAGGCCGCTGCCGAAAGAATAGGCAAGCGTGCGCTTTGCGAATGCGAACTGTATGTAACGGTTGAACCGTGCGCAATGTGTGCGGGCGCAATAATCAACGCGCGGCTAAAAAAAGCAGTGTTTGGCGCGCATGAGGAGCGTACGGGCTGCCTAGGCAGCGTTATGGATATAAGCGAAGGGTATTTTATAAATTCCGTGCGGGCATACGGCGGGGTGCTTGAGGATGAGTGCGCGGCGCTTATGGGAAGCTTTTTTGGTGATAAAAGGCAATGATACAAAGTTTATTCACAAACCGGCTACCGAAGGTTCATCTAGTATTCTTACCTATGACACATTTTGGGTTTATCATAACAACATCGGAAGCAAGCAAGACTTTTTCTTCCGTATGTGATACCTTCCTGCGATAAGATACCGACTCGGGATGTCCCCGGGTCGGCATCGTCTATTTTTGGATAAAACAGCGCCCGGAAGCGGTTGCTTCCGGGCATATATGTAAACAGTAATTTTAGCGGTTGCGTTTGATAACTTCTATTGCCGCATTGGCCACGTTTTCCGCCGTGAAGCCGAACTCTTTGAACAGCACGGCGCCCTTTGCGCTTGCGCCGAAGTGGTCAAGGCCTATGCTTGCACCGTCAAGGCCGACATATGCGCCCCAGGGCTGGGTAGCGCCGGCTTCTATGCTTACGCGCGCGCGTATTGAGGCGGGCAGCACGCTCTGCTGATATTCTTCGCTCTGCTCGCGGAACAGTTCCATGCAGGGCATGGACACAAGGCGGGCGGTGTAACCCTGTACGGAAAGAATATCCGCGGCCTTGTACATCAACTCAACCTCGGAACCGGATGCCATCAATATAACATCGGGCGTGCCCTTGGGTTCGCGCAGAATGTAACCGCCAAGCATAGCCTTGTCACAGGTATCCTCAAGCTGGGGCAGGTTTTGGCGGGAAAGTGCCATCACGCTGGGCGCGTTCAGCTTAAGCGCGGCGCGGTAAGCGTATGCCGTCTCCTTTTGATCGGCAGGGCGGAACACATATGTGTTTGGTGTTGCGCGCAGCGATGCAAGCTGCTCTATGGGCTGATGCGTGGGGCCGTCCTCGCCAACGCCTATGCTGTCGTGCGTAAGCACATATGTTACAGGCAGCTTCATGAGCGCGCTGAGCCTGAGCGCGGGCTTTACATAATCGCTGAACACGAAGAACGTGGCGCAATATGCCCTAAGTCCGCCGTAAAGAGCTACGCCGTTGGCTATGCAGGCCATTGCCAGTTCGCGCACGCCAAAGTGTATGTTGCAGCCTTCGCGGCAATCGGGCGCAAAGTAGCCACTGGTTTTAAGCTCCGTATTGTTGGAAGGGCCAAGGTCCGCACTGCCGCCGAAAAGGTTGGGCATATGCGCGAATATGCGGTTGAGCACAACTCCGCCGCATGAACGGGTGGCCTTGGGAGCATCCGCCGCAAGCATTTCATCATCGGTGAACACATCCTCGCTCACTTCGCCCTTGCGCCAGGATTCAAGCTGCGCGGCAAGCTCGGGATACGCTTCGGCATAGCCTGCATACATTTCTTCGTATTCTTTGCGTGCGCGCGCCCCGCGCAGGGACAGCGCCTCAAAGTGGGCATATACGTCCTCGGGAATATCAAACGGCGGGTTCTTCCAGCCAAGGCGCTTGCGCATGTCCGCAATAACATCATCGCCAAGGGGAGAACCGTGCGCGCCGGCTGAACCTTCCTTCAGTGTGCCGTGGGCAATGTCCGTATGCACTATTATAAGTGAAGGCTTTTCGGCCTCTATGCGCGCTTCCTCAAGGGCGAGCGATATGGCGACGATATCTTCACCGTTTTCAACGTTTATTACCTGCCAGCCCATTGCGCCGAAGCGGGCGGCAACGTTTTCGGTAAAGGCTATGTCGGTGGAACCTTCTATGGTGATGCGGTTGCTGTCGTATATGGCTATAAGCTTGTTCAGCTTCTGCGTACCGGCAAGGCTTGCCGCCTCGTATGATGCGCCTTCCATCATGCAGCCGTCGCCCATAAGGACGTATGTATAGTTATCAACAACGTTGAAGCCTTCTTTATTAAATATGGCAGCCATGTGCGCTTCAGCCATCGCCATACCTACGGCCATGGCAAATCCCTGGCCGAGCGGGCCTGTGGTCGCTTCCACGCCAACGGTGTGGCCGTATTCGGGATGGCCGGGAGTAAGGCTTCCGTACTGGCGGAACTGCTGCATGTCCTCCATGGTCAAACCATAGCCGTAAAGATGAAGCAGGGAATAAAGCAGGCTGGACGCATGGCCGGAAGAAAGGACGAATCTGTCCCTGCCGGGCCAGTCGGGGTGCTTAGGGTCATGGCGCATGTCGCTCCATATGGCATACGCGGCGGGCGCTGCACCTATGGGCATGCCGGGGTGGCCGCTGTTGGCCTTTTGAACGGTGTCTGCCGAAAGCACGCGGATAGCGCTGATAGCCTTGGCTTCGATGGGTCGCATAAACTACCTCCGAGATTGCATTTTTTGTTTGCAGGATGTATTATACCATCAGTTGATAAGAGCACACAAGCCCTAAAGGTTTGCTTTGGGACACTCCTGCGTTCTCGTCGCTTGAATTACCTCCAGTAGTACTGCGCTCCTCGGCCTTGGATTGCCCTCAAAGCAATTCCTTTAGGGTCTTTGAGTTTTAGGAGCCAAAGAGTATGGCAGAGCAAGGAGGACGAATGCAGGAATACTAGAGGTCTTTCAAATGAGGACGACACAGCTATGCCGTGCTATTTGGCCCCTAAAACCTTGTGTGTCCTTGTCAACTGATGGTACCATATGATTGGGAATGATGGAACGAATTATGCCGTATTATTATTCAGGAATATTTCATGCGGCGCGGAGCGTACATATAAGCAGCTTGCTTCAGCGGCGGGGTTCGATGCAAAGCGAAATTTGCTTAAATATGAAAAATCGACCTCATTTTAACATTTGCGTCACAGCAATGCGCGTATGGCCGCTTGATATAATGCGGGAAATGCGCTAAAATAAATAATCAAATTATTTAGGATAAGGGAGGAAGCTAAATGCCCGGAATCATTAATACGGAACTTGGCACCATATCTATACCGGATGAGATCGTGGCAACCATAGCAGGCTATGCTGCCAGCGAGAATTACGGAATAGTCGGCATGCACGCCAAAACTACCGGCGATCAGCTTTGGAAGCTTGTCGGGGGCGACAATCAGCGCCGCGGCGTGAAAGTCACCTGCGTAGAAGGTGACCAGATCGATATAGACCTGTTTGTTACTATCATATACGGCGCAAGCCTTACCGCCGTTGCGGAGAATGCCATAGGCAATGTGCGCTATCGTGTGGAGGAAATGACGGGACTTAAAGTGCGCAATGTGAATATTCACGTTGAAGGCGTGCGCGCCTGAAATTGATAATGCTTTCCATGCGGCGTGAACGCAGGGGAAGCACGGAGGAAACTGATTTGGAAAACATGACCATAGGCGGCGCGATGCTGAAGGAAATGTTCCTTACCGGCGCGGCGCTGCTTGAAAAGAACCGGGCGTATATCGATTCGCTCAATGTGTTTCCCGTGCCGGATGGCGATACGGGAACCAATATGTCCATGACGATGCAGAGCGCCGTCAAGGAAATACAGAATTGCAAAGGCACCAATGTGAGCGATATCGCAGCGGCGGCCTCTTTGGGCGCACTCAAGGGTGCGCGCGGCAATTCGGGCGTTATATTGTCCCAGATATTAAGGGGCTTTGCGCGCGCACTTTCAGGCAAAGAAGAAATGGCGCCGGAAAACTTTGCCGCTGCGCTCACTACCGGGACCGAGGCTGCGTATAAGGCCGTTATGAAGCCCAAGGAAGGCACAATGCTTACTGTTGCGCGCATGATGGCGGAAGCCGTTACCAAGGAAGCGAACGAGGGTGCAAACCTTTATAAGCTTATAGACGTTATGATAGACGAAGGCGAGCGTGCGCTGCTGCTCACGCCGGAGCTTTTGCCTGTGCTTAAGGAAGCGGGCGTTGTGGATTCCGGCGGCAAGGGTCTTGTTACCATACTTCGCGGCTTTAAGATGGTTATAGACGGCGAGGAAGTTGATGAATACGTTCCCGCGCCGCAGCAGAATACTGCCGAGATAACAGGCAATGAAGAAGGCGCGGATCTTGAAGCGCTTGACGATATAGAGTTCGGCTATTGCACGGAATTTTTCATAATACATCTTGATGAGTCGTTCTCTGAGGCGGATTTGGACAAGCTGCGCGAAAAGCTTATGAAGATAGGCGATTCCGTTGTTGTGGCCCATGATTCGGACTTTATAAAGATCCATGTTCATTCAAATTGCCCCGGCAAGATACTTCAGCTTGCGTTAAGGCTTGGCGAGATAGACCGCATAAAGATAGAGAATATGCGCGAGCAGAACCGCGAATTGCTTGCCAACATGAAGAAGAACGAGAAAGAGAACGCTCTTGTCGCCGTGAGCATAAGCGACGGTATAGACGAGGTTTATAAGGCGATAGGCGTGAACAATCTCATCTCCGGCGGGCAGACCATGAACCCGAGCATATACAGCATAACCAAGGCCATACGCCGCGCCAACGCAAGGAACGTTTTTGTGCTGCCCAACAATTCAAACATAATCATGGCAGCTCAGCAGGCCGCGGCCATAAGTGACCGCAACGTTATCGTAATACCCAGCAAGACCATGATGCAGGGCCTTAGCGCCGCGCTTGCATACAGCGATGATGTTGACGTTGAAACCAATACGGAGCGCATGACCGCCGCCATAAAGCAGGTACTTTCCGGTTCCGTGACATATGCCGTGCGCGATACGCAGTTCAATGGCGAAAAGATATCCCAGGGCGATATAATCGGCCTGCTCGATAACGTGATAACCAAGGTTGGCACCAGCGTGGACAGCGTTGCCGTTGAACTTCTTTGCAGCATGATAGAGAATAAGGGCGATGACTGTATGGCCACCATATTCTATGGCGAAGGCGCAGATGAGGACAGCGCGCAGGCCGTTGCCGATGCAGTGAATGAAAAATATCCCGATGCGGAAATAACGGTGCAGTACGGCGGTCAGCCGCTTTACTACTATTATTTCTCCGTGGAATAAAATGGCAGTCGCTCCTATAACGAGCATAAAGGGAATAGGACCCCGCCGGGCCGAAGCATTTGGCCGGTTGGGTCTTTTTTCGGTTGAAGATATGCTGTCGTTTATGCCGCGGGGTTATATTGATTATACTAAAAGCGTGCTTATGTGCGAAGCGGAGCAGGGGATGCTCTGCGCCGTTAAGGTAACGATTACGGGCGAAGCCAAAACCGTGCGAATACGCGGCGGGCTTACAATAACCACAGCTGCGGCAACGGACGGGCTGAATAAACTTCAGCTGTGCTGGTATAATCAGCCGTATATGGCGTCTAAGCCCGAAGCCGGAAGGACATGCTATGCCTGCGGCCGTGCAGATAAGCGGCGCGGTATGAAGCTGATGAACCCGCAGCTTTGCGATGAATTGCCCGGCATAGTGCCGCAGTATCCGCTGGTTAGCGGCCTTACGCAAAAAATAATGCGCGGAGCGGCAGCGGGCGCATTGGGAATGTATAAAGGCAGAATAGAGGAAACACTTCCCGAGAGCATAATGGCTGAATATTCGCTTATGCCGCGCGGGGATGCGCTGCTTGCCGTGCACATGCCGCAAAGCTTTGAACAGCTTGAGCGCGCAAAAGAGCGCATGGCGTTTGAAGATATGCTGCTTTACGCGCTTATGCTGAGCATACTGAGGCATAGGCGTGAGCAGGGCGGCGGAATTGCGTTCAATATGAATGGTAAGCTTGAAAGCTTCAAAAAACTGCTGCCGTTTGAGCCTACGGCGGCCCAGTTTAAGGCAATGCGGAATATTTCATCGGACATGGCTAAAAACGTTCAAATGAACAGGCTTGTTCAGGGCGATGTTGGCAGCGGCAAAACTGCCTGCGCGCTTTTTGCCATATATGCGGCCATTGAAAACGGATACAGTGCCGCGCTCATGGCGCCGACTGAGATATTGGCGGATCAGCACTACCGCACGCTGAAAAATATGTTTGGCAGCAGGGCAATACTGCTCAAAGGCGGCATGAAGAAAAAAGAGCGCGAGGAGATAGCCGCGCGCCTTATGGGCGGAGAAGCGCTGGCGATAACCGGCACCCATGCCATAATAAGCGGCGGGGTGGAGATAGCTAACCTTGGCCTTGTTATAGCAGATGAGCAGCATCGCTTCGGCGTCAGGCAGCGCGCAGCCATAAGCGCAAAGGGCAGCGCACCTGATACGCTTATAATGAGCGCAACGCCAATACCGCGCACGCTTTCGCTGCTGATGTACGGAGATCTTGAGCTGAGCGTTATTGACGAACTGCCGCCGGGCAGAAAGCCTATAAAAACGCGAATCGTGCCGCAGGAGAAGCGGGACGATATGTATCGCTTTATCGAAAATGAGCTCAAGGACGGCGCACAATGCTACGCCGTGTGTCCCCTTGTTGAAGAAAGCGAGGCCATGGAAGGCGTGCTCAGCGCAGCGGCGCTGTATAAAGAACTGAGAAAAAAGCTTGACGTCAGCATAGAACTCATGCACGGGCGGCTGAGCGCTGCGGAAAAGCAGGCGCGGGCAGCGCGCTTTGCATCGGGCGAAACGAAACTGCTTGTGTCTACAACTGTGGTTGAAGTTGGCGTGGACGTGCCAAACGCCACAATAATGGTAATAGAAAACGCGGACCGCTTCGGTCTTGCGCAGCTCCATCAGCTTCGCGGCAGAGTAGGGCGCGGCAGCAAGGAATCATACTGCTTTTTGCTGAGCGAATCGGATTCAAAAACGGCAAAGGAAAGGCTAAGTATACTGTGCAGCACTACGGACGGATTCAAAATAGCGGAGCGCGATCTTGAAATGCGCGGGCCGGGCGAACTTATAGGCGCGCGCCAGCATGGCGAGGATGGCCTTAGCGCGGCTATGTTCGCAAGCAACATGAAAGCATTCAACATGGCAAAAGATGCGGCGGATAAGCTTATCGCAAAAGGCGATATGAACGATCCGCTTATTAAAAAAGCCGTCATTACGGCGGATGAAAAAACGAAAAATATAGCGCAGAATTAAAACAGAACATAACTGTAAATCTTTATCCACACTTCTCTTATTTACCATTCATAATATCTCCGCTTTGGGCAAAACATAAAGCCAGACAAAGCAAGGAGGTGAAAGCAATGTCACGAAACAGCGTACTGATTCCCGAAGCGAAGAAGGCTATGGATTCATTTAAGAGCGAAGTAGCCAATTCCCTTAACGTGAACCTGAAGCAGGGCGATAACGGCGACCTTACTTCCCGCCAGGCCGGTTCCATCGGCGGCGAGATGGTGAAGCGCATGATAGCCTATGCCGCTAACAACATGAATAAATAATAAAAGTTATAAAGTTTACAAGGCCGGAAACGGCCGGAAGATATCCGGATACTTCTATTAAAGAAAAGGAGGTGAAACACACAATGGCAAGCAATAAGGAAAACCGCAAGAAGCTGCAGAACTTCAAGACTGAAGTTGCCAACTCTCTTAACGTTAATCTGAAGCAGGGCTACAACGGCGATCTTACTTCCCGTCAGGCCGGCTCCATCGGCGGCGAAATGGTAAAGCGCATGATCGCTTACGCCGAGAACAACATGAACAACTCCAATATGCAGTAATTTAAGCTTAACGGCATATTGAAACCAACAAATAAAGGGCGGCATATGCCGCTCTTTTCATATATAACGAAATAAACTTTTGTTTATGCTTCTTTTTAGGGTGTACTTAATCAAAAAGTAATGGTAATATATACTCTGTTGAATTTTGTATAATGAGGTCACCCAATGAATAGTTTATATACCCGGCTCGACGCGCTGCTCAGGAGCGACGCGGGGGCAAGAGGCTTCAGCGCAAATGCCGGCGCAGCAGATATGAATGCGCTTGTTAAGGCTTTTGCTGCGGCAAAGTGCGCGCTGATAATAACCGGTTTTCCCGTGGAGGCGAGCGATGGGCACATCTGCTGCGAAACTGACGGGCCGATAGGCGCTGCGCATATAGCGCGCGCATTTTGCGATGCTGGGAAAAGGGCTTATATAGCCACGGATGAGCTTTGCTATCCCCAGCTTGCTGCTGCTGTTCGTTTGCGTGCTCCCAATGCTGAACTGATAAAGCTGAACGGCGATATGGAAGAACTGATGGGACTTGGTATAGACACCGTAATATCCATAGAACGCCCGGGCAAAGCGCTGGACGGGCATTGCCATACGGCGAAGGGAAGAATAATAGACGGCTGGCTCGGCGCAGATACGGACGAGGAATTCGAATCGCTGCATAAGCACGGGGCAAAGACCATTGCCATAGGAGACGGCGGAAACGAACTTGGCACAGGTAAACTGTTTAACGTTACGCGCCGCGTGGTTGACCACGGCGAGGATATTGCCGCCGCGCAGACTGCTGACATAACGCTTGCTTCCGGCGTATCCAATTGGTGGGGCTGGGGAATAGCCGCGATAGCATCGGTGTATCTGAACAGAAACGTGCTGCCGGATGAGCATGAGGAGCGCGCCGTGCTCCGCGCAATACTGGATGCGGGCGCGGTGGACGGCATAACCAAGCGCAGCGAAGAAAGCATAGACAATATTGATATAGATAAGCATATTGCCCTGCTTAACGAAGTGCACAGCATGGTGAAAAACTACTTGGATAAACAGGCGGAATAGGTTATAATAAATCAATTTTACATAAGCTTTGCCGAAAGGAGTAATCATGGCATATTATTTTGATTCACCTTCACATACTTTCAGCGAGTATTTGTTGGTTCCGGGCTATTCCGGCGCCGAATGCACGCCCGCGAATACCTCGCTTAAAACCCCCATCGTGCGCTATAAGGCGGGCGAGGAACCTGCGCTTTCAATGAATATACCGCTGGTGAGCGCTGTTATGCAGTCTGTATCCGGCGATAAGCTGGCCGTTGCGCTTGCGCGCGAAGGCGGAATATCCTTCATTTTTGTTTCCCAGCCAATAGAAAGTCAGGCGGCTATGGTAAGCCGGGTTAAAAAGTATAAGGCGGGTTTTGCCATGAGCGATTCTTCTATCCGGCCCGATCAGACCATGGCGGATATACTTGCCCTTAAGGAGCGCACGGGTCATTCCACCGTTGCCGTAACGGACGATGGTTCGGCAACCGGCAAGCTGCTCGGCGTTGTTACCAGCCGCGATTATCGCCCCAGCCGTATGGACCCTGCAACGAAAGTGAGTGAGTTCATGACGCCGATAGACAGACTTGTTTTTGCATACGAAGGCGTATCGCTCAAGGAAGCAAACGACATAATTTGGGAGCATAAGCTCAACTCCCTGCCCGTTATAACCAAGGAAGGCAACATGGTTGCATTCGTGTTCAGAAAGGACTACGATGCGCATAAGGAAAACCCGACAGAGCTGCTTGATAAGCAAAAGCGCTATGTTGTTGGCGCGGGCATAAACACGCGCGATTATGAGGAGCGCGTACCCGCGTTGGTCGAAGCGGGCGCGGACATACTCTGCATAGATTCTTCCGAAGGCTTCAGCGAATGGCAGACGAGAACGCTGAACTTTATACGGGCTAAATATGGCGACAGCGTAAAGGTTGGCGCAGGCAACGTGGTTGACCGCGAAGGCTTCCGCTTCCTGGCCGATGCCGGCGCGGACTTTGTAAAGGTTGGTATAGGCGGCGGATCGATATGCATAACAAGGGAAACCAAGGGCATTGGCCGCGGCCAGGCGACCGCCGTGCAGGAAGTTGCCCGCGCGCGCGATGAATACTTTCTTGAAAAGGGCATATATGTGCCAATATGCGCCGACGGCGGCATTGTGCATGATTATCATATCACGCTTGCGTTGGCCATGGGCGCGGACTTCTGCATGCTGGGCCGCTATTTCGCCCGCTGCGATGAAAGCCCCTCTGCCAAGGTTATGATAAACGGCAATTACATGAAGGAATACTGGGGCGAAGGTTCCGCACGCGCTCGTAACTGGCAGAGGTATTACAGCGGCGGTGACAGCAAACTTTCATTTGAAGAAGGCGTGGATTCATATGTTCCCTATGCGGGCAGTCTGCATAACAACGTTACCGTAACACTCAGCAAGGTGCGTTCAACAATGTGCAACTGCGGCGCGCTGACAATACCCGAACTGCGTGAAAAGGCGCGGCTCACGCTCGTTTCCGCAGCCAGCATAACCGAAGGCGGCGCGCACGACGTTATGCTCAAGGATGCCAACACATACGCCGTAAAAAGGGACTGATATGCGCCCTATATACACGGCGGATCTTGTGCTGATGCCGGCGGAAGAGTCGCTTGCGGGCGCACTTTGCGATTATTTTAGGCGGAACCGCGAGTTTTTGACGGATTATATGCCTGCATGGACGGAGAGCTTTTTTACCGAACGAACACAGCTTGAATCCATACGCGGCCATATGGAAAACGCCAAGAACCGCACCGGATACAGGTATTATATAATGCCTAAGGAAGAGAAAGGCAAAATAATCGGCACTGTAGGGCTTAATAACGTTGTGTGGGGAAGCTTCCTGTCCTGCTTTATGGGTTATATGTTGGATGAGGCATATATAAACCGCGGCTATATAACACAGGCCGTGAATGCCGTGGTAAATACGGCATTCAATGAAATAGGGCTGCATAGAATAGAGGCGAACATAATGCCTAAAAATACAAGGTCGCTGAGAGTGGCTGAAAAGTGCGGCTTTGTGCGGGAAGGTATGTCAAAGAAGTATCTTTGCATAAACGGCGTTTGGGAAGACCATGTACATATGGTGAAGCTGAACGAAAACATGGAATGAATAAGCCAAAGGACTGCGGTGCTCGGCAGTCCTTTTTGTATACCGAAAACCCCGCCATAGTGGCGGGGGT
>OHBD01000849.1_pt1 | contig 15901 bp, 10 predicted proteins | sample 1577291 | NCBI WGS metagenome assembly OHBD01 (sample SAMEA3879572, study PRJEB24766) | human gut metagenome | biome: human-associated habitat; feature: feces | place: USA | collected 1985/1987
TGCCGAAAGCAGTCTTCAATTCCAGGTGTGTCCAATGATACAACGGGTTGCGGAAGGTATAAGGAACTGTTTCCGCCCATTTTTCAAATTTTTCCCAGTCCGTGGTGTCTTTACCGGTACAATAACGTTCGTCCACACCGTTGGTACGCATGGCACGCCATTTATAGTGGTCTCCACCCAACCAGATTTCTGTCAGTGACTTAAACTGATAGTCATCAGCAACCATCTGGGGAATCAGGTGGCAGTGGTAATCGATAATAGGCATTTTAGCCGCATGTTCATGATACAACTTCTGCGCAGTTTCTGTCTGAAGCAGGAAGTTTTCATCCATAAAGTTTTTCATAAGTAGTCTTTTTATATCTATATAATTGTTGTTTATTTTGACTTTCAGTAAAAACTCATTCTAAAAAAGATGTCAAAGAGCATCTCTTTAGATTTATTAACCGTTATCGAACACAAAAGTAGAAAATTTACTTGGAGAAACAAAATAATTCGTATCTTTGCCGCAAATATTTATAATATTTAAGTTTTAGACATTGAACCTTTAGTGCCTTAAAACGAATGAGACAAAGAATATGGAAAACAAGAACTACACCATTAAAGACATTGCCCGCATGGCGGGTGTTTCTGCCGGAACTGTGGACCGCGTGTTGCACAATCGGGGAGATGTTTCTGCTGCCAGCAGGGAGAAGGTTCAAAAAGTGCTTGATGAGATAGACTATCATCCTAATATGTTTGCCATTGGTCTGGCAGCCAAGAAGCGCTACCGTGTCCTGTGTATTATACCTTATTATGTGGAACATGACTATTGGCATTCCGTTGCAGAAGGCATCAACCGTGCCGCACAAGAGTTGCGTCCTTTTAATGTAAGCGTGGACTTTTTGTGCTACCATCATGCCGACCGGCTTTCTTATGAAAAAGTCTGCGCAAAACTCCGCAAAGAAATAGTGGATGCCGTATTGATCGCCCCCAATTTCCGTGAAGAGACAATGTCGCTGACATCTTATCTGGAAGGGAAAAAGATACCTTACGCATTTGTCGACTTTAATATAGAAGACACCCATGCACTCTGCTACATCGGCCAAGACTCCCAAACAAGCGGGTATATGGCTGCTAAAATTCTGATGCGCAAGTACAAGGAAGGACAGGAGCTAATACTATTTCTTAATAATAAAAAGAATAATCCGGCAGAAATACAGATGCAACGACGCATGGATGGTTTCATGAATTTTATTGCACAGGAACATGAAAATCTGGTGGTTCATGATGTAGTACTGAATAAAGAAGATGATGAAGCTAACCGCCGGACACTGGAAGATTTTTTTGCCGCACATCCCAAGGCAGTATTAGGAGCCGTTTTTAACTCACGTGTCTACCAGGTGGCAGGATATCTACAGGAAACAGGACACCATTTGGCAGGATTGGTTGGATACGACCTTCTGCCCAAGAACGTGGAGTACCTGAAATCCGGCGAAGTAAATTATCTCATCGGGCAACGCCCGGGACTGCAAGGATACTGCGGTGTAAAAGCTCTGTGCGACCATGTCGTATTCAAACGTCCGGTGACCGGTGTAAAGTATATGCCTATCGACATCCTGATGAAAGAAAACATCAATTTCTATTTTGAATTTGAATAAACATCATAATATCAATCACTTTAAAAACGATTTTTAAGCATGAAAGCATTAAACAAACAAACCGCTCCCAAGGCTCAGCGCCCGGAACGTATCATTCAATTCGGTGAAGGAAACTTCTTACGTGCATTTATCGACTGGATTATTTATAACATGAACGAAAAAACTGATTTCAATAGCAGTGTTGTAGTAGTTCAACCCATCGACAAAGGTATGGTAGACATGCTGAATGCACAGGATGACCTTTATCACGTAAACCTGCAAGGCTTGGACAAAGGAGAAACTGTCAATAGTCTGACAATGATCGACGTTATCAGCCGTGCACTGAATCCTTACACTCAGAACAATGAATTCATGAAGTTGGCCGAGCAACCGGAAATGCGTTTTGTAATCTCCAACACTACGGAAGCCGGTATCGCTTTCGATCCCTCCTGCAAACTGACTGACGCTCCGGCTTCTTCTTATCCGGGCAAACTGACTCAACTGTTGTATCATCGTTTCAAGACATTCAACGGTGACAAGAGCAAAGGTCTGATTATCTTCCCTTGCGAACTTATCTTCCTGAACGGTCACAAATTGAAAGAAACCATCTACCAATATATCGAATTATGGCAATTGGGCGATGAATTCAAGACTTGGTTTGAAGAAGCTTGTGGCGTATACGCTACGCTTGTTGACCGCATTGTTCCGGGATTCCCACGCAAGGATATTGCAGCAATTAAGGAAAAATTACAGTATGATGATAATTTGGTGGTACAGGCTGAAATCTTCCACCTTTGGGTCATCGAAGCACCGCAGGAGATTGCCAAAGAATTCCCTGCTGACAAGGCTGGTTTGAATGTATTGTTCGTTCCTTCTGAAGCACCGTATCACGAAAGAAAAGTAACGTTGCTGAATGGCCCTCACACTGTTCTTTCTCCGGTAGCTTACTTGTCGGGCGTAAACATTGTGCGTGATGCTTGTCAACATCCGGTTATTGGTCAGTACATCAATAAAGTAATGTTCGATGAATTGATGGAAACATTGAACTTGCCGAAAGATGAGCTGAAGAAGTTTGCGGAAGATGTATTGGAACGTTTCAACAATCCGTTTGTTGACCATGCCGTTACCAGCATTATGCTGAACTCTTTCCCGAAATATGAAACTCGTGACCTGCCCGGCTTGAAGACTTATCTGCAACGCAAAGGTGAATTGCCTAAGGGGCTGGTTCTCGGTTTGGCCGCTATCATTACTTATTATAAAGGTGGCGTTCGTGAAGACGGTGCTGAGATCACCCCGAACGACGCTCCGGAAATCATGCAATTGCTGAAAGACCTGTGGGCAACAGGTGATACCCGGAAAGTAACCGAAGGTGTACTTGCTGCAACTTCTATCTGGGGCGAAGATTTGAATAATATCCCGGGACTTACCGCTGCTGTGAAGGCTGATCTGGATTCTATCCAGGAAAAAGGTATGCTGGAAACAGTAAAGGGTATCCTTTAATTAATCTATAAGTATCGTAAAGAAGGGTGGAGCAGTGGCTTCACCCTTTTTCTATCTTCCACGCCCCGATGGCACTCTTTACTTCGGTGTCCACATATTGTCCCATCAGGCGGAACAAAAGGTAGAAAATGGTCTGATAGTGCTTTTCGGTTTTGTTCTCCAAATCATTAGGTATAGAAGCGAAAAAGGAACGGGTGCGCTCCAGACAACTTTCAATATCGCCTTTGCGTACTTCTCCGTTGGGGTATGCCAACCGATATATCTGGAAATCAGGATCATAGCCTTTGATAGTAAGATAACCACTTTGATAAGTTACAGCGAAGATAATACTTATTCTTCGAATTCACACATTTATACGAACCAAGATAATCGATTAACGCAAAAACGTAGTATTCCTCAATATATACCAAGCTCTGGTTTTGTTTTTTTCTCTGAAAAGCACAACTTTTGCCTGCAAAAAATGATTATTATACATTTTCGAACATGTATATAGACAAAAGTGAAAAGATGCTTTTATTATAATACGCTATCTTTGCTTCACTATAATATGTGAAATCTGATATAATAAAACCTTTTAAGATTATACAAAGTAACTTATATGAAAACTACTGCCCATTTCTGTCTCCACTTGTCTATACTTTTGGTCTGGCTATTGCAAATCAGCCAAATTAGAGCCAATAATTATTACTTTGAGCAGATTGCTCTTAAGGAAGGTTTATCTACTACTGTTAATTGCATATATGCAGAGAAAAATAGTTTTGTATGGATTGGTACACCCACAGGATTGGGACGATTTGACGGACATGAATTGAAAAAATATGCCCATTCTCCGGAGAATCCCAATTCATTGCCGCATAATAATATCCTTCATGTGGCGGAAGACAGTTTACATAATCTTTGGGTACTAACAGAAAAGGGCGCAGTACGCTACAGGCGCCGGAGTGATGATTTTTCTCTCTTGAGGGATCAATATGGCCACATCGTTATGGCCAACACTGCATGCCGAACTGAACAGGGAATACTTTTAGGTGGAAGAAACAAGATTTATCAATATAATTACGGAGATGACACCATCAGGCTCCTGCATGATTTCAGTAACATAGGCCTGTTTGCTATTTCCTATATCAATTTCTGGGATAAGGAAACCCTGTTATGCTGCAGCCGTTGGCAAGGCATCATATTGTTGAATCTCCGGACCGGGGAAGTAAAATCTCCTCCTTTTAATTATGGAAAAGATATCCGGGAAGTTTTGCTTGATTCTAAAGGAAGAATCTGGCTCGCACCTTATAATGACGGTATCCGGTGTCTTGCACATGATGGTACCTTATTGGCTTCATATGTTACAGGAAACTCAAAATTGAATAACAATGTAGTACTTTGCATGATTGAAAAAGATTCTCATATCTGGATTGGAACGGATGGTGGCGGAATTAATATATTAAATCCTGAAACCCATGAAATTTCCATATTAAAACATGTGCCCGGAGACAAATATTCGTTCACCTGCAATTCTATTCTGAGTCTTTACAATGATGCAAACAATAACATATGGGCGGGCAGTACTCGTAATGGACTTATCGGTATCAAGGAAGTGTCAATGAAAACATATACTGAAGTTCCTCTCAGTGATTGTAAAGGACTGAGTGATAATACAGTCTTGTGTCTTTATAGAGGTCCTTCCGAGGATGAAATCTGGATTGGGACAGATGGAGGTGGTATTAACAAGCTTAACCCTTCAACGGAAAAATTTACACATTATTCCAATACGACTGGAAAGAAAGTCGCTTCTATCAGCGGGTTTACATCTTCTGAACTGTTATTGTCTGTTTTTTCAAAAGGATTATATACATTCTCAAAGAAAACCGGTAAAATCAATCCCTTGAAAATTCATGATGAGTACATAAACCGAATGCTCTTTTATAGTGGAAAAACAATTAACGTTTATCAATACGAACCGGAAACAGTTCTGTTATTAGGAGACCGGATATACCAATATACGATTGCAACTGGTAATACCAGAGTTGTAACAGAAGAGGAAGGAATCGAGATTATCGGCACTCTGGTGCCTGTCTCACATGATGCTCGTGCCACTTACTTGTTTGATGCCCAAAGTATATATTCACTTGATAAGCAATATAATAAATTGGAATGTATATATACAATAAAGAAAGATACATTTATAAACTGCGTCTCCAGAGATGAACATGGAATATTTTGGATTGGCACAAACCATGGTCTCAGGTATTATGATGCGGCGAAGCAATCCATTCAGCTTATTCCTACACCTTTGTTTACAAATGTACGGTCTGTAATAAATGATAATCATGGTAAAGTCTGGGTTGCTGTTAATGAAATGCTTTTTGCATGGCTGATTAATGAGAAAGAATTTATGCTTTTCGGCAAATCAGATGGAGTACTGCCAAATGAATATATGGCAAAGTCCAAATTGATTTCCGCTTCAGGAAATATATATTTGGGAGGAGAGAAAGGACTGCTTTATATAGATAAAAATCTTCCCATAGAGAGAACTGTTGCTCCTCAGATACAACTTACAGATATTCTCATTGCCGGAGAATCTGTTAACGAACAATTAAAGGATAACCCGGTAAGTATATCCGTACCCTGGAACAGCAAAGCTATTAGTATACGGATTATGTCCTGTGAGGCAGATCTTTTCCGGCAAAAAATTTACCGCTACCAAATTTCCGGACTAAACGAACAATGCATTGATTCGTATACTCCGGAAATACTTATCCGTTCATTACCATCCGGAACATACCGGATACTGGTCTCATGCAGCATGAGGAACGGGGGATGGACTCCCTTACAACAGGTTTTGGAATTGACGGTTTTACCCCCTTGGTACAAAACTTGGTGGTGCATTCTTTGTTATGTCCTGATCATATTGGGAATTATAATCTGGACTTTCATCATCATTTTACGCCATAAAGAGAACAAACTAAAGTGGGCAATGAAGGAGCATGAGAAAGAAATATATGAAGAAAAAGTACGTTTTCTCATTAATATCAGTCATGAACTCCGCACTCCATTAACATTGATACATGCGCCACTGAACCGTATCCTGCGCTCCCTACCTTCCGATAGCGCAAATTATCCGGCCTTGAAGGGCATCTACAAGCAGTCACAACGGATGAAAGGCTTGCTCAACATGGTACTTGATTTGCGTAAAATGGAGGTTGGGATCAATACGGTTCAGTTTCACCCCCTGCTATTGAATAATTGGATACAAAGCATTGCAACAGATTTCATTGGTGAAGGAGATGCCAGAAATGTACACTTTTTATGCCGATTCGACGAACGAGTTAAAACAGTTTGTCTTGACAAAGGTAAGTGTGAGATAATCTTGACTAATTTATTGATAAATGCTCTGAAACATAGCCCCGAAAACTCCAAAATCATTATTCAAACAGAATTGTTGCCTGCCACCGCATCTGTCCGTATTTCAGTTATAGATCAGGGATGCGGGCTAAAACAGGCAGATCCGCAGAAGCTGTTCACGCGATTTTATCAGGGAACAGGAGAACGTACAGGAACAGGAATCGGCTTATCCTATTCCAGAATTTTGGTAGAATTACATGGAGGAAAGATCTCTGCTAAAGATAATGAAGATGGCGGAGCCACATTTTTCTTTGAACTTCCACTTAAGCAAATCTCATCCGAAGAATCATATAAACCTAGACCCTACCTGAACGAACTGATATCCGATATGGCTGAAGAAAAAGCCGTTAATAGTGTGAGTATCAAGCTGAATAAATACTCACTATTAGTAGTTGATGACAATAAGGAACTGATAGATTTTATCAAAAGCGCTTTCTGCAAGAGTTTCAATCAGATATTTACTGCCCCTGACGGAGAGAAAGCCTTGGAAATAGTTCGTAAGCACCAACCCGACATTGTCATAAGCGATGTAATGATGCCGCGAATGAATGGCTATGAGCTATGCAGGCAAATAAAAGAAGATATCAGTATCAGCCATATTCCTGTTATTCTTCTGACAGCCCGCAATGATGATGCAAGCCGGTTGCAGGGATACAAAACGGGAGCAGATGCCTATTTGGTTAAACCGTTTGAAGAAGAAATATTATTGGAAGTGATCCGTGGACGTTTACGTAACAGGGAACAGATGAAAGCACGATATTTGAACAGAGGATTGCTTCCGCCACCCGAAGAAGTGACATTTAGCCAGATAGATGAAGCTTTCCTGCTTAAAACAAATGAATTGATAACCGAACACCTGGGGAATCCCGATTTAGACATAAGTTTCCTGTGTAAGGAGTTATGCATGAGCCGTGCCACTTTTTATAATAAGCTAAAAGCCATCACCGACATGGGAGGAAATGACTATATTAATAAATTCCGTTTAGAAAGAGTTATATATTTGATAACCAACACGAATATGAATTTTACGGAAATTTCAGAAAAGGCCGGTTTTTCTTCTTCCCGCTATTTCAGCACTATGTTTAAGCGGTATACCGGGAAAACACCATCCCAATATAAAGAAGAACATCGAAAGTCTATGGAAACAGAACAGGATAATGAATAAATGAGTCTTTATTCTTCGCACAATGCACAAAAAGAGAATTTTCCTGAGAATTTAATAAGGAGGTTTGTTCACTTTTGTCTGCCTAAGTTTCATCTTTTGTCTAATCAGTCGTTTTCTTTTTCTGTTTCAAACAAATTCAAAAACTGCAAAATCATTATTAAACATCCGGTAATGTGCAATATCGTATGTTTGCAAGCAGAAAACGGAGGTTAAGATTGCCTCCCAATATTAATTTTAAACTCTTTAATATTATGAAAAGAAAACTACTCTTTTCCACAGCTATGTTAGTAGTAGCTGCCAGTGCTATGGCACAAAACGACATTACTCCTTCACGTTATGATTTTGCCAATCAACCGGAAGGACAATACGTTATTGATGGTTGTAATAATGGTTGGGGACCGGGAAATCTCGATGCTGCTAAAGAATCGAAAGTTGGGTATGTAAATGCTACCGGAGGTGCATTTTGGGATAGTAAAAATACGGATGCATTTAAGAATTTACAGGCCGGTTTGCAGATTCTTGATTTAACGGCCGAAGGTATTGGAAAAGTATTATGCTTTAAAGGTGTTAACTGTGATGATGCAGTCTTTTCAAAAGGCACCAAAGCCACAGGTTCTATTCCTGCTTGGACTCAACTTGCATTTTATTCTGATCCGGAAAAAACCCCGACAGGCGGAGAAGATGCTGCCGCTCCGTTCATCCGTGTTTCCATTACTTATAAAGCTTGGGAAGCTGAGCCGGATCCGGATCCTAATAGTGGCATAATTTCAAAATTAGAAATTAAAGCAGTTGGACCTAATTCTGTATTAAACTCTTTTAGTGGAATTCTTTCATTTGACATGATGGTGAAAGATGTGGAGACAGAAGAAATGTATGAATTGAATGAAGGTTGGCAAAAGGTGGAATATGACTTCCAGGTGGGTACGCCCGATGGAAATCCATTTGCATTTACTATCGGGTTTAATGGCGCAAAATTTGATACGGGCGCTCTTCTTATTAAAGAAATAAAATTCACGTCCCCGACAGACGGCGCATATGCTAAAGGTAACGCTGCAAACTTCATGAAATATTTAACTCTGGAAAACGGTCAGATTGTAACCGGAATCAACACTCCGACATTTGAAGGTAACAAGGTACGTTGCAACATTTCAAACAACCTCCTGACAATTTCAAATTTAGAATCCGGTGATAAAGTAGAAGTATATTCGATTTTAGGAACATTGATTTCATCTCAGAAAGCTACTTCTGATGTGCTTGCATTGCCTTTGAATGGTAAAGGCGTTTTTATAGTAAAGACTAAGACTACCACAACAAAAGTAGTGAATAATTAATCTTTAGGTATTGGTTGAAGGATATGTTTTCTCAAAATAAGAATCATATCCTTCTTTCATGAAAAATTTAATATTATGAACAGACTTTTCTGCTTTTTTATTTCCCTCCTTTTTTGCCTGACCTCGTTTGCCCAAGTCAAAAATTACGCGGTAGCGTTCGATGGTAACAGTGATATCAAATTTAATTGTATATCAGAACTAAATAACCTCTCTAAATACACAGTTCAGTTTTGGATGTATCCCTCCGAATGGACACCGGGTGCATCTATTTTTAAACGAGGAGCAGGTGCCGACATTTTTGAGGCATGCCTGGGTCCGGCGGAAGGTACAATTGTTTTTCATATAGGTAACCAGAATATCCAGCTCCAATCAGACCACTTTTCAGTGAGTGCCTGGTCACAATTGACTTTTATGGTAGACGGGAGCAATATCACTTCTTATGTTAATGGGGAAGAAATAAATTCTCCTACAGTTTCTTCTTCACTAACGATTCCGGACAGCGATTCGGAATTCAGAATAGGAGAAGCATTTAAGGGAAAAATAGATGAGTTTCGTTTATGGAGTACCGTACTCGATACAACGGAATACTTAACACATGATCCCAGTGTAAAAGGATTTATCCTGTGGGATAATACCATTAATAAATTTCATCCGGACTATGAATCCTTGATTGCATACTACAAATTCGATCAGGAATTATGCGATAACATCGTAGATTATACATTCCGCCATCATGGCATAATGAACGGAAATGCACACCGTGTGGAGGTCACAGATAATTCCTTCTTTAAATACCGTATAGTTACTGCTTATACCGATTTTGGACGTTTCTCCGACACAGGAACAGACCGTGACAAATACCTGTTATGCAATGATTTAGTCGCGCTGATTGCCGGAATAGGAAGCGACGGCTCGGCCAGTGTGAGCCTGCCATTCGACAGAGGAGTACTGACAGGAGGAGCATCCTATTTAGAATCTTATGAGGGGCGTAACGGAGGTATGCTGGCATTTGACGGTACTGGAAAAATGAGTGCAGGTGTCAAAGCAATGACTCCAACCGACGATTATTCATTCTGCACCTGGTTCTATATCGACCGGTGGGTGGAAGGTGCTTTTCTCTTGAAAAAGGAGAAAAACGAAAATATGGGAATATCTCTCCGTCTAGGCGAAGAAAGCAATGCAGAAGTAATTCTCCGAGTAAATGGAGACGAATATAAATACAAATGTGCGGGAGAAATCGTAACCGGTAAATGGATTCATTTGGGTTTTTCAACCTCTGATCGTTATTATGAGTTAAACAGAACTTTTCTTTTTGCCTGCAACAAAAAGAAACTGAACATTTACCCTTATTTGTATCCTGAGATAAAAAAGTCGTGGGTGTTGCCACTTGCCGAACTTGCTGATGTGGAAGCTACTATTGGAGAGAATTTTGTGGGCAAAATAGATGAAACCATAATCTGGAACAAGGGCAGCGGACGCGACGAGATTTTCTCAATGGGTGATAATGGTCTGAATTTGCCCGGATTCGGGAAAAATGTTGGAGTGAATTATGCCTTTTATGCGGGCAGTTACTGGCCATACAATAAGCCGGAAGATCCCGGATATGACTGTTTTTCTTATAAAGAATATCTGAACATCATGCGCACGGCGTATGCCAATCACCGCGGATTCAAAATTCGCCTGAGTGTTTCGGGTGGTTCCGATTGGAAAACAGTGATAGGCAATGCGGCAAAAAGGGAGCGTTTCACTACCGAAATGGCTGATATTATAAATAATGACGATAATCTGGATGGCGTGGATTTCGACCTGGAATGGCCGGGATATGGCGGTCAGGATGCTGCATGGACAAACTATGGTAAACTGATGACTTTGCTTCGCAGCAAATTGAAGGAGGGCAAGACTCTGACCGTTTCTCCACACACCGTTTCATATTGGTTTCCTAAAGAAGATATGAAGTCTGTAGACTATTTCTTGTTCCAGAATTACGGTCCGGCTAAAGAGCATTTCACCTATGAAAGTTTCCCGGAAGCCTACAACAAATTCCTGGCTTGGGAATATCCGGAAGAAAAAATAGTGATGTCTTTTGCAGGCAGCACCAGCAAGCAATACAATGCCGATGGTTCGCAAACAAACAATCCACCGGTACGTATCCATCAGGTCGGAGAAATCGGTCCGGATGATAATTATTCAAACGGCTATTACTTTACGGGAACCTACCAGACCCGTTGGCGTTCGGAGCAAGTGAAGAAACAAGGACTGGGTGGCATCATGTGTTGGTCGCTGAATATTGATTTCCCTGATACGAATCATCCGTTGAGCCTGTTCAAGTCATCGGCTTATGCCATTTCATCCAATGTAGACACATTAGTGACGAAAGTAGACATGACTCCTACCGCTATTGAAAAAGTAAAAACTAAAAATACTGAGTTTTCCATTTATCCAAATCCGTCGGAAGGCGTAACCGATATAACCATACCTGAAGGGGAAAAAGGATGCAAACTACTTATGTACACTAATTCGGGAGTACTGTTACAAACTTTAGAGATATCAGCAGAGGGCATCTTCCGGTATGAATACGGGAAACTTGCATCCGGCTACTATTTGTTGCGTTTACTGACGGATTCCGGGAAACAATACTCCAGACTGTTGATCGTGAAATAGTTAACCATATGTATAATTTAATCTAATGTAAAATGAGAAAAAAACAATTAGTCCTGCTTTCCTTCTTGGCAATCGGCAGTTTCTTCTGCGGCAGTTGCGAAAAGGATATTAAGACTCCGGGAGTTTTTGAACCTCTTTATCTGGATTTCTCAGTCAGTGATACGCTGGGAAACCAATACACCGGAGATTCGATAATAATCCCGAGTACCGCAAATATGATGGTTTTTAAAATCACCACAAATTGCTCATGGAGTGCCAAATGTCAAAACAAAGCCGGCCTGTCAGGGTGGATGTCCATCCCTTCATCCCCCCGGGGAGGCGGAGATGCGACTATAACATCCACCGTGTCGAACAATAAAACAAAAAACGACAGAAAAGTTTACTATTCTGTGATAGCAGGCGATTCTGCCATTGTGAAGACAGTTGTAATCGTACAGCCCCACGTGGTAGCTAATTAAATCTTTACTATAAAAACTAACCTTATGAAATATAGATATATTATAATGATGGGGTGCCTTTTTATACTGAACAGTATAATCTGTGCACAAACAACGAAAGTCACCGGTGTAGTTGTTGATGAAAGCGGTGAACCGTTACCGGGTGTAAATGTCGTTATAAAAGAGAATCACGGGACAGGTACAATCACAGACCTCGATGGAAATTTTAGCATAGAAGCCGATGCTAAACAGTCATTGGAGTTCACCTATCTCGGATATCAGAAACAGACAGTGCCTGCCACCAAGGGTAAGAAGATGAAAGTAGTGTTGCGTGAAGATTCACAGATGTTAAACGAAGTGGTTATTGTAGGATTCGGTACTCAGAAAAAAGCGAATCTGACGGGAGCCGTTAAAAGTGTAGACACCAAAGTACTTGCTTCACGCCCTATCACCAGTGTTGCAGACGGTCTTCAAGGAGCGGTAGCCGGACTGAATATCACCAACGATATGGGTGGTGCACCCGGCCAGAAAATGGAGATCAACATCCGTGGAGTGGGACTGGAAGATATAGACCAGGACGGAACCGGCAGCAAGGCTTCCCCGCTTGTGCTGATTGACGGCATGGAAGGAGACTTGTCTACCCTGAACCCCAATGATGTTGAAAATATCACCATCTTGAAGGATGCCGCAGCAGCAGCCATTTACGGTTCGCGCGCTCCCTACGGTGTGATTCTTGTCACCTTGAAGAAGGGTGATAGGGGATTCAATATCTCTTATTCGGGAAACGTACGCATATCCCAGCCTATCAATACCCCCAACATGGTCAATTCTTACGAATATGCCTTGGCTGTGAATGACGCTTTTACGAATGCAGGAGGCAATAGTCAGATCAATACCGATAGAATCTTAGCCTTGATGAATGGTACCAGCCTTCCAGATGTTCCTTACCTTCAATACGGCATCGAACCGGGAAAGCCCAATGAAGAAACCGGTGAAGTGTGGTGGGTAGGCGACCAACAATGCTGGGCCAATACAAACTGGTATGATGTGCACTTGAAGAATGCGTCTTACTCTCAGGAACACAACGTCAGTATGAGTGGCGGCAGTGATAAATTCAATTATTATATTTCCGGACGCTATCTGAACCAGAACGGTCTGTTCCGCTACTCCGATGATAAATACGAAAACTTCTCCCTGAACGGAAACTTTACAATTAAGATGAATAAAATCGTTTCGGTTTACTGGACTACCCGCATGATATTGGATAAAAACCAAAAGCCGTCTGCCATGAACGATCTTTTCTTCCATAATCTGGGCCGCACGTATCCCCTGGTTCCGGTCACGTTTCCCAACGGAGAATATCATACCAGTTCGGGCATTGAAGCTCTACAGCACGGTGGAGACCAGATTGCCAACGGTAAAAGCTTCTATAATCAGGGAAAAGTAATTATCGAACCCGTCAAGGATTGGAAAATATATGTTGATTTCAGTAGCAGGATAGAAACTCCCAATGATACCCGTCAGTTCAAGAAGATATATAATACATTACCGGATGGCAGAGTAGTGGCAACCGGTGTATTGAAAGATGTGGCAGTGAAGCATGAAGTAAAAGAAAACGGCAGTTTCAACGTTCAGCCGGGTGCGGGAGAAAGCTACTATGAGGTAGGTAACGGCCGCATAAACTACTGGAACTTCAGTGCACGCACAGATTATGAGAAACAGTTGAAGAAACACTATTTCAAGATACTGGTGGGAACCCAGTCCGAATATTATTCTACGTCTTATTCCAGAATCGGTTCTTCCAAGATTGTTTCGGATGATAATCCATGGATCGTAAACGACCCGACCAACCTTACGAGCGAACAGAAATCAGAATGGTCCACTCTCGGTATTTTCAGCAGGCTCAACTACAATTACGCCATGCGTTATTTGGCCGAAGTGAACTTCAGAGCTGATGCTGCCTCCCGCTTTCCAACAGACAAACGTTGGGGATTCTTTCCTTCATTCTCTGTGGGTTGGAACATTGCCGAAGAACCTTTCTTCGAAAAAATAAAAGAAAAGACCGGTTGGGATATGTTCAAGATCAGAGCTTCATTCGGTTCGTTAGGCAGCCAGAATACAAATAGTTTTTATCCTTATTTCCAGAAGATGTTCACAAACCCTATGTCCGATTATGTTTTTGACGGTGTAGCTGCCACACAATTGAAGGCTCCGGCTCCGTTCTCCACAAATATCACTTGGGAAACCGTGCAGAACACTAACGTCGGTGTGGATCTTGCTTTCTTCAACTCCCGTCTGAGTATAATGGGAGAGTGGTACGAGCGTAAAACGAAAGATGCCGTAGGGCCTGCATTACCCGTACCGGCTGTCTACGGAGCCAATGTGCCTAAAACGAACAATGCCGAACTGCGTACACGCGGTTGGGAGTTGGAAGCAAGCTGGACCGATCGCATCGGTAAAGACTGGAGCTATGAATTGTATGTCACCTTGAGCGATTTCAAATCAATCATTACTAAATACGACAGCCCTAACAAAGAATTATCCAAATACTATAAAGGCAAGGATTTAGGAGATATCTGGGGATTACGTGTGATTGGAATTGCGAAAAACGATCAGGAAATGGCCGATCATATAGCTCTGCACGACCAAACAGCCATCGGCAACTCATTATGGGGAGGAGGCGACTTCATGTATGCCAATCTGGACGACAACCCCGCCATCACCAAAGGCTCTGAGACTGTAGACTCTCATGGCGACTTAACGGTAATCGGAAATTCTACTCCCCGTTATTCGTATGGTATCCGCGGCACACTCCGCTGGAAATACCTGGACTTCAGTTGCTTCTTCCAGGGTGTGGGCAAGAGAGACGTTTTTCTCGATTCACCGAGTTTCTTTGGTGTGTCAGGCGCTTGGCAGCGTTCCATCTACAAGGAGCACATGGATTATTTCCGCTATGCGAATCATCCGCTGGGAGCCAATACCGATGCTTATTATGCACGTATCCGTACCGACAGGAATAACTCCCAGTGCAACGACCATTATCTGCAGGACGCTTCCTATCTGCGCCTGAAGAATGTTACTTTGGGTTATACGCTTCCGCAACTTGCTTCTATAAAGAAATATATAAAGAAATTGCGCATATACGTTTCTGCTGAAAACCTGCTGACATTCACGAACCTGATGATTCTTGATCCGGAAGCGCTCGGTTCGTCGGCACAGGCTTACGGTATCGGTAAGACTTATCCGATGTACCGCACTTTCTCCGTAGGAGTCAATGTAATGTTCTAAATAAATATAATGAAAAAGAATATGGAAGTAGTTGATTTTGTAAAAGAATGCGAAAAATAATTTTTTAAGCCGGGGCATCTGCCCCGGCTTTTATTGTTTCTTATGTCTTATAAGTTCAATATATAATATGATTAGACGGTCAATAGGTATCATAATATTGTTTTAAAAAGCCTAAAACTCCAGAGTCACCTTAAAAAGATCGCCATCCACAGTCAGCTCCAAAGTACCATTCATGAGCTTCATGAGGCTTTCTGCAATAGACAGTCCCAGTCCGCTGCCCTCGGTATTTCGCGAGCTGTCTCCTCTGACAAAACGCTCCTTAAGCTCATCGCTTGAAATATTAAGCGGTGTAGCTGATACATTCTTGAAGGTTATGATGGCTCCGCTGTCCTTTGGAATGATGTCAATGTACACTCTCGTACCCGGCTGGGCGTATTTGTTGATGTTGTTCATCAGATTATCAAACACTCTCCACATTTTTTGACCATCTATATTTAAAATAAT
>OHBD01000853.1_pt1 | contig 15840 bp, 16 predicted proteins | sample 1577291 | NCBI WGS metagenome assembly OHBD01 (sample SAMEA3879572, study PRJEB24766) | human gut metagenome | biome: human-associated habitat; feature: feces | place: USA | collected 1985/1987
AGATTATATAACTTTTGTCATCATAAATTCTTAAGCTTTATAACATATTGTATCTACCAGTGCTTCATAGCTGCTGTCATCAGCTTGCAGTATCTCTCTGACATTGTGCTGCTCTAATGCTGCTGTTGTTTTTTCACCTATCGAGTATGCTGTTTCCACGTATGCATTCTCCGGCAGCATATGAAAAAATCTTTCCACATTTGATGCGCTTGTAAAAACAGCTTCACTTACCATGTTTCCAATGCTTTCAGGAATACTCTCATATGCCTGCTCATTTACATATGCATCAATTTTTTCTAATTCACATATTTCTTTAAGCCCTGCCTCAAGGTCAGGTGAAGCCTCCTTTGCCGAGAAAATGCAGACTTTACACATTTTATCCGATATATTATCATTGCTTAAATCCAATGTACTATTTTTCCCTAAATCAAATGTATCCTCATCACTTACTCCATAGGCATACGGCATACATAATTTCATTGCATCTGCCAATCCTTTTCCGGTCTGTTCTGCCGGAATAATATCTGCATTTATGTGATGCTTTACAAGCTCTTTTTCTGTAGCTTTTCCCACCACTGCGAACCTTGCATTTGCTATAAGCCTGATGTCAGCCCCTGCCAGATCCAGATTATAGAAAAATGATCTTACACCATTTTTGCTTGTAAAAACAATCCAGTCTGCCGATCTTACCTTATCGGCAAATTCAGGAATTATAACTGGTTTAATTATGCCTGTCTTAACCGGTGTGACATCTGCTCCAAGCTGCTGTAATTTTGCTATCAATTCGTTTGTTTTGATATACGGTACTGTGATTTTTCTTCCAAACAGCGGTCTTTTTTCAAAGAAATCAAGCCTGTCATTCAGTGAAACCACATCTCCCACAACGATTATAGCCGGTGATGTCAGCTTTGCTTCCTCAATCTTTTCTCCGATATCCGCAAGCGTTCCTATACATTTGCGCTGCGCGGCAAGTGTACCGTTCGATATCACTGCTGCCGGAGTATCCGCTCTTCGTCCTGCTTTCATAAGCCCTGCTGCAATGCTTTTTACATGCGCAAGTCCCATCAAAAATACACAGGTGATTGTCTCATCTGTAAGGAGGGAATAGTCTATATCTGCCTCCTCATCCTTTCTGCTGTGCGCAGTGATGACCTGAAAGCCTTTTGCTATGCCTCTGTGTGTGATAGGTATTCCTGCAGCCGCAAGCGCTGCAACCGACGAACTGACACCCGGTACCACTTCTACCTCCACATTTCTATCTACCAGGTAGAGAGCTTCCTCTCCGCCTCTTCCAAAGACATACGGATCTCCGCCCTTTAAACGGACTACAAGCTCATGATATTTTGATTTCTCGTATAAAAGCTCGTTTATGGCATCCTGCTTCATGACATGCTTGTGATTTTCCTTGCCCACATAAATAAGCTCACAGCCTGCCTTTACCATTGAAAGAAACTCTGGTGATGACAGCCTGTCATACACCAGACAATCCGCCTGTTTTATATATTTTTCTCCTTTTAAAGTGAGCAGGCCCGTATCTCCCGGTCCTGCTCCAACTAATACTACTTTTCCTGTGTTTTCTCTCATGATTTTCCTAATTACTTTCCAATTTATACCGAATATCGTGCACGGCACGCTCCACGATATTGTTTCTGTCTGATGTCATATCCCATACCTGCTCTGTCCTGGCAAGCTGTTTTCCATCCTCTGAACCAAACATCGCAAGAAGCCTTACAATATCACAGTATGCAGCCACAGGCAGATGACAGTTTCCACCGATTCGCTTTAAAAATTCTCTCTCAATGCCTGCGCACAGATTGGTTTTCTCATCTGACAAAGCATCAAGCTTTGCCATCAATTCTGCATTGTCAGCACGTAGCTCAAGCGCCAGTGTGCCCTGTGCCGGAGCCGGAATCATATCATCCTCTGAAAAGTACTGTGTGATCTCAGAATCTCTTCCGATACGCTTTATTCCCGCCGCTGCAAGTACGATTCCATCCAGCCTGTATTCGTTATACTTATTCTGTTTTTCGTTAGCTATCTCATTGTTATTTACAGTATTATCGGCAACCTCTTCATATATAATTTCACTATCATATAGCTTACGAAGCCTCGTATCGATATTTCCGCGTATGCCAACCACCTTAATGTCAGGACGCAGCTTTAAAAGCTGATACTTTCTGCGCTTACTTCCGGTTCCTATCACGGCACCATAAGGAAGCTCATCCAGTGAAGCGGCATTTTTTAGCACCAAAACATCCCTTGGATCTTCACGCTTCCATGCCTTTGCAAATGTAAGCCCTGCTGCCGGTTCATCAGGCATATCCTTCATGGAATGGACTGCCATATGAATCTTTCCCGATAAAAGCTCGTCCTCTATCTCCTTTACGAAGATACCCTTTGAGCCAATCTTATCGAGTGCCTTTTTCTGCTCTAAATCGCCTGTTGTCTTTATGATAACAGCCTTAAAATCATCATCCGGATATGCTCTTTTTAACTTATCTATCACGTAATCAGTCTGAACAAGAGCAAGCTTTGAGCCTCTCGTTCCTATTAAATACCTCATTTTACTCTCCTACGGATCATGCCATTTTCCATTTATAATTTATAAATGAACAACAACTTAAAATCTGTAATACCATACTTTAAACTATATTTCCGGAATCCTTCCATTATCAATAGCTGCACACAATATTTCTTTAAATACACGCTTTCTCTCGGCTTCCGTGTCATATTGCGCTATTACTTTTTCGCGGATCTGTCCCATGTATTCATTCAGCTCACCAAGAAACTGAGTAAGAATCTCCTGCTCTTTGCCTTTCAGATACTGAGTCAGCACAGGGCTGTTTCCTCCGCTCGAAAATGCCGCAACAAGATTCTTTTCCTTTATGTATGACGGAAAAATAAAGCTGCAATCAGCCTTCTGATCGACCGCATTTACCATGATACCATTAGCTTTGCAATACTCTGCAATCTCATGATTTAAAGCATTGTCATCAGTGGCAGCGATAACCATTTCCATGCCATCACAGTCTTTTCGTTCAAACCTTCTTTTTATGAACGTAATTCTATCTGCTGCATCCGAGTCCGTCTGGTTGTTTTCTTTATTTGCTGTATATGAGCCCGTTTTATCCTCGCTTGCTATATCATCAATTGTAAGCTTTCTCAGCTCATCACATATATCCTCTGCCACAACCGTGACCTTCGCGCCAAAATCCAGCATTACGATCACCTTGCGGTATGCCACATTTCCACCGCCGACGATCAGACACTCTCTTTCCGTCATATCCACAAACATCGGAAAATACGCCATTTTTATCTCCCTGTAATACCATATCCATACTTTATTTCATATATTATTTCATGCCTTATTTTATACGCTTTATGCTTTATTTTTTGCCTTATGCTTCACACTGTATCCATTGAGCATTCCTTCAAAAACAGGACGAAGCTTAGCAGAAAACACTGCTGCCGATACGCATAATATAAAGTCCGGTGCAACAGTTATCAGACAGTAATCCACTATTACGATGCCCCAGCTGACAGGTGTTGCCGCATAGAAATTCTTCATGCAGTAAAAGTATATTGCTCCAACTGTATAATATGCCACCAGTCCGACCGTTGCCGGAAGAATGAGTGTAAACACATTGGTCTTTTTAAGCTTTTCCGTGATGGCTCCGATTAAAAATGCGGCAAGCACAAAGCCTAAGAGGAACCCAAATCCCGGTCTTAAAATGTATGTAGGACCGCCGCCTGCTGCAAATACAGGCACTCCCACCAGTCCTATGCACAGATACACTATCACGCTAATCGGTGCAAGCTTTGCCCCAAGCAGGAATCCCGCCATCAGCACAAAAAACCACTGTAATGTAAAATGCATGGTGTACATAGGAAGCGGAATATCAATCTTGATAAATGCTCCAACTGCTATAAGCGCCGCAAAAAGTGCACATGTTGTAAGTTCCTTTGTTTTTAATTTCATTTTCGCACGCTCTTTCGTTTTATTAAATATACATGCTATAATAACATCTTTCTCTAAAAAAGAAAAGCCATCTTCGATGAAGCTGACTTTTCTTTGCAGCTTTCGCTGCGACTCAAAACATTAACATATGATTTAGAAGTAATATTCATCAGAATATATTCGTAAATCCTCTTTCGTGACCTGTCCACCCTCGATATGAAACGAGTTGATTACAGGATTTTCTGCCATAAGCGACATTATCATGTAGCTCGCATTTGGATCGTATGCAAGCTTTATATCCTCATCCGATGGCCTTGAAGGGCTAGACGGATGTGAATGCCAGTTGCCAAGCGGCTTAAGACCGTTTGCTCTCATGTCCTTTATGGCTGCCAGCTGCTCCTTTGGATCCATTGTGAAATGGTCCTCGGCATGGTCTGTATTCGTCAGGTAATATACCTTTATGATGAGACGACCGTTTTCGTCCTCACTGCCTGCTATCAGACCGCACGCCTCCTCCGGCAGATGCTCTTTAGCATATTTTGCTATTTCATCCAGAAACGGATATTTCATTCTTATGATACTCATATCGTTCCTTTCCTTACTGTCTTTTTATTCCTGTGTACGAGGTGCATCAAATCTGCCCGCTGTCTCCTCGCAGACCTCCTGCTCGTAGTCGATTGGCTCGAGAATGGTCGGATGGTCGCCACAGACTGCACAGTTGTGTGTATCCTTTGGAAGCTTAATCTTGTGGAACTCCATGGTGAGTGCATCATATGTAAGCAGATATCCAGTGAGCAGCTCTCCAACACCGATTAAATACTTGATAGCCTCCATAGCCTGAAGCGAACCGATTACTCCGCCCATAGCTCCGATAACGCCTGCCTGCTTACATGTAGGCACTGCATCCTTTGGTGGCGGATTCTTGAATACACATCTGTAGCAAGGTCCCTCTCCCGGCACATATGTCATGAGCTGACCCTTGAAACGGATGATTCCTGCATGTGAAAACGGCTTTTTCTCAAGCACACATGCATCGTTGATTAAGAACTTTGCCGGGAAATTATCAGTTCCATCGATGATGAAATCATAATCCCTGATAAGCTCTCTGATGTTTGACGCATCTACAAACATACGATATGTATTGACCTGAACGTCCGGGTTCATGGCGTTCATTGTCTCTTTTGCTGACTTTACCTTGGCTTTGCCCACATCTGCTGTTCCGTGGATAATCTGTCTCTGCAAGTTGGATAAATCTACCTCATCCGCATCCACAATACCGATTGTGCCAACTCCTGCTGCTGCAAGATACATGGCTGCCGGAGCTCCAAGTCCGCCGGCACCGATAATAAGCACCTTGCCCTTTAATAATTTCTTCTGACCTTTAACGCCCACCTCATTAAGGATAATGTGGCGTGAATAGCGTTCGATCTGCTCATCAGTCATTGCCATTAGCATCCACCTCCCATGAAGTAAAGGAACTCTACATTGTCGCCATCCTTAAGCACTGTCTTTGGCTTATCCTCTGTGGCAACAAATTCCTCATTTATTGAAACTGTTACATACTCAGGCATATCTACATTCTCAAGCTCGATAAGCTCCGGTAATGTAAGTCCATCCTTATATTCTTTCTTCTCTCCTGCTACTGTGATAGTCATTTTGTTTCCTCCTGTGTCACAGATTGTGGTATCTGTATGTGTTATTATCCTGTATCAGACTGCTTTATATAATAATCTAAAGACTATAATAATTCTTCAACCCATGCTTTCAAATCGGCAGGCTTTTGTGCGCCGACCTTTCTGTCTAAGACCTCTGCGTCTTTTACGAAAAGCAGTGTCGGATTCGCAGTCACCTCATACTCATCAGCGAGCTCTCCGTCAAAGTTTGTGTTGACCTTGTATACGTGAAGCTTATCCTCATAATCATCCTCGATATCTCCGAGAACCGGTGCCAGCTTCTTGCAGGCCACACATGAATCCGAGTAAAAATCAACAATTACCGGAAGCTTGCTTTTTAATACTTTTTCATCGAAATCAGCCTTTGAAATTCTTGCTGCCATGATTAGTCCTCAACCTTTCTGACGTAAAGAGTGTATGTTCCATCCTCGTTGTCCTCGAGCTTAAGTATCTTGTGTCCCTCTTCCTTCATGCTTCTTGGAACATTCTGTACCGGCTCTCCATCATTCATACGGATTGCAAGCACCTCACCGTCATCTAATTCCTCTATTGCTACCTTTGCCTTTACAAATGTAAGAGGGCAAACCTTGTCAGTTATATCTACCTGATCGTCGAATGCTATATCTGCCATTTTGCATCTCCCTTCCTATACTCATATTTATTATATTATTGCCGTAACCGTTGTTGTTTATGCATGCCGGATATTTCCTGCTATACATAGAGATTATTTACCCTCGTATGCTGCCTGAATCTCTTTTTTGAACTCTTCCCCGCCCACTCTCTGAAGAGTAAGTCTGAAACGCTCACCACCGTTTGCATGCTTCTCGAAGAAACTAATTGCTGCATCTGTCACTCTGAAAAGAGTTTCCTTGTCGCGGATAATCGGAACAAGCTGCTCTCCTTTATAGATGTGGTTTCCGAAAAGTCCTCCAAACGATACGATATATCCCGGAGTTCCCTTCCATGCATCTGTCGGACAGCTCTTTACGCAGCGCGCACAGTTGTTACATTTGTCTCTGTCGATGACAATCCTGCCATCCTCCATTGAAAGTGCACCCTCGCGGCATGCCTTCACACATACACCACACTGGATACAATCGTCATGGCTGCACTCTACTGTCATGCCGCCTTTGATTCCGACATCGTTTTCCTCAGCCTTTAAGCAGTTGTTCTGACAGCCTGTGACACCAAACTTGAACTTGTGAGGAAGCTCTCTTCCGAAGTATCTTTCATCAAGTTCCTTAGCCAGGGTGTATGTATCGATACATCCGCTAGGACAGATTTCTGAGCCCTGACACGCTGTGACAGTACGTACTCTCGGTCCGCAGACACCTGTTCCTACACCGCCCTTTGCCAGTTCCTCTTTTACCACATTGATATCCTCAACCTTGATAAAAGGAATCTCAATACCCTGACGCGATGTCATATGAACATATCCGTGTCCGTATTTCTCAGCAACCTCTGCTACTGTTTTGATATTTTCTGCTGTAAGATTTCCTCCTACAACCGCAATTCTAAGCGAGAAACAGCCCTTTTGCTTCTGTCTCATGAATCCGCCCTTTTTTAGGGCCGCGTAATCAACTTTCTCCGCCATTTTTAATCTCCTTATTGTGTAAATATGTTAATGTTTTGTTTTATATGTAAATGCATATGCACGCTCTCATTTGCATACACATTGATACCTTATTATTATGGCTTAATCAGCTATATTTGCAAAAGCCTGTGCAAAATCCTCCTTGAGGTCATCTATATCCTCGATACCCACGCTGACTCTTATAAGATCCTCAAATACTCCTGCATCCTCCTTCTGCTTATCTGTGCTGTGAAGACTGATTGTGGAGCCCGGATGAATGACCAGTGTCTTTGTATCTCCGATATTGCTGAGTGTGTATGGAATCGTCAGGCTGTCTATAAATTTAAATGCCTTTTCCTTGCTGCCAACCCTGATTGTAAGGATTGCTCCATAGCCGTTTGTGAGCTGTTTTTTTGCTATTTCATGCCATTTGCTGCTACAAAGCCCCGGATAATTAACCTTTATGTCAGGATAATTGTTTTCTATCCACGACGCAAGCTCGAGTGCATTAGAGCATGCTCTTTCCATTCTAAGACCGAGTGTCTCAAGTCCTATAATATTTAAGTATGCATTCACCGGAGCTAAACAGGCACCCATATTTCTGAAAAGACTGTTTCTCAGCTTTGCGACAAATGCCATAGGTCCATACTTCACATAATCTGCAAACCCCGGATATCTGTTCCTGTCCCATTTGAACTTACCTGAGTCTGTCAGAATACCACTGATTGCATTGCTGCTTCCATTGATATATTTGGAAGATGAATTGACCACGATATCAGCTCCATGCTTTAAAACCTGTATCAGGTAAGCTGTCGATGTGGTATTGTCAACTACAAGCGGTATATCATGTGCGTGTGCTATCTCTGCAAGCTTCTCAATATCTGTGACATCCAGACAGGGATTACCGATAGTCTCTGCAAAAATCAGTCTGGTATGCTCATTGATGCTGTCCTCTATCTGCTGCCAGTTGTTGTTCTCGACATATCTGGTTGTGATGCCGAAGGCCTCAAGATCATGGAACAAATCTATTGTGCCACCGTAGAGGCTTGCACTTGAGATTAGCTCATCTCCACTGCTTAGTATATTTAAGAAGGTATTCATCAGTGCCGCCATTCCTGATGCGCATGCCACCGATGCTATTCCTCCCTCGAGCTTTGTTATTCTGTTCTCAAAAGCTGTAATCGTAGGATTGGCAACTCTTGTGTAACAGTAGCCCGGAGCTTTGTTTTCAAATATTTTTTCCAGATCTGCCGCGCTCTCCTGCTCGAAGGCGCTTGTCTGATATACCGGTGGCAGTGTAGAGCCATTTGTCTCTTTTGTCACGCCGGCATGAAGTAAGCTTGTATTAAATCTCATTGTTTTCTTCTTCTCGTTAATTCTTACATAGTCTATTGTGTTACTAGGAATTGATGAGATTATTATACAAACGTGTGTGTTGAAAGTCAATGCTATCAGTTATACAAATTATTTGTGCGTGGTTATATATTTTGTTTATAGCCATTAATGTCCCTTAAATACTCTGCGGCTGTCGTTGCGGCATTTGCTCCGTCAGATACTGCTGTTACCACCTGACGCAGTGTCTTGGTACGGACATCTCCCGCCACATACAATCCCGGCTGGACGCTTCTATCATGGTCACCATTTTTTGTTGCAGCATATGTGATGCCGTCCTCACCTGCCACTACATATCCTCTCTCATCGAGCTGCACCAGATTCTTTATAAGCTCTGACTGCGGTACTGAGCCATATGCCACGAATACTCCGTCTACAGCCAGTGTCCTGCCACTTTTAAGCTTTATGCCTGTCGGCTTTTTTTCTCCATATATTTCTGTCACTGCTTCGTTTAGGACAAGTTCTACATTTTCTTTCTGCTTTAAGAGCTCAACTGTGCTCTGCGCACCGCGGAAGCTGTCTCTTCTGTGAACCAGATAGACCTTCTCACATATATCGGACAGATATAATGCATCATCCAAAGCGGTATCTCCGCCGCCCAGCACTGCGGCTGTCTTTCCTTTATAGAATGCTCCGTCACAGATTGCGCAGTAAGATACTCCCTTACCGGTATACTCAGCCTCTCCCGGCACTCCTGCCTTTCTCGGATATGCTCCTGCGGTATAGATGAGAGCTCTTGCCTCTGCTATCGTGTCATCATCGAATTTCACTCTGTATATCACTGATTCTTCTTTCTCACCATTTTGCACTGCTTCTATCTGCACTGCTTCTTTTTCGATAAATTCTACATCAAGAGACACTGCATGCTCCCTGAATTTTTCTCCCAGGTCGTATCCGTTTATGTTTGGAAGCCCCAGATAGTTGTTCACATTTCCGCTCTCGGCTATCTGGCCTGTCCCCTCGTATTCTTTTTCTGCTACTGCCACATTCAGATTGGCTCTCTTTGCATATATTGCTGCTGACAATCCTGCCGGACCACTGCCTATTATTATTATATCAAACATGGAATTGGTTCCTTTCATCGTCCATTGAATTTTTTCGGTAACTTATTATATACATTATCCTTAAAAAAAACAATAATACCGCCTGCTTTTATAAAACACCTTTATAAAAACAAGCGGTATCAATTTTATCTATCGTATATACATCCTGGCCTCATAAGGTCTGAGCACTGACATATCAGAGGTATCCTTATAATTTGAAATCAGCACCTCCATGCCCTCACACTCCTTTGCAAGCGGCATTGGTATCTCCTTGTCAAAGAAATTGCACACAACAATCATGGTTTTTTCTTCATTCTTTCTGCTGTATGCAAAAATATTCTCATCATCCTCAAGTAAAAGTGTGAATTTACCATCAACAAATACCGGATAATCCTTTCTCAGCTGAACAAGCTTCTTGTAGCAGCTAAAGATTGAATCAGGGTCATCCACCTGTGATTTGGCATTTATTTTGTCGTAATTGTCATTTACCTTTATCCAAGGTGTTCCTGTGGTGAAGCCGGCATTTGCCGAGTCATCCCACTGCATAGGTGTCCTTGCATTGTCACGGCCCTTTGCGTAAATGGACTTCATGATTTCATCCTTTGAGTATCCTTTTTCAAGGCGCTCATGGTACATGTTTATGATTTCACAGTCCTTATAATCCTCGATATCATACTGTACATTTGTCATGCCCAGCTCTTCACCCTGATAGATGTATGGTGTACCCTGCATGCCGTGCAGCAATATAGCAAGCATCTTTGCAGATTCCACTCTGTACTCCCTGTCATTGCCCCATCTTGACACGATACGCGGCAGGTCATGATTGTCCCAGAACAGACTGTTCCAGCCACAGTTGTAGAGCTCATTCTGCCAGTGAGCCATTATCTTTTTGAGCTTTTTAAACGGAAGCGGTGCAAGGTCCCATTTCTCGCCGCCCTCCTTCTGGTCAAGCCCTATGTGCTCAAACTGGAACACCATAGAAAACTCGCTGCCATCCGGATTGCTGTAAAGCTTTGCGCGCTCTGTGTCTGCGCCCCATGCCTCACCCACGGTAATCAGGTCGCCCTTCTGGAAGGTCTCCCTGCTCAGTTCCTTAAAATATTCCTGAAGCCTTGGTCCGTTTATGGTGATTCTCTTGTCCGGCTCTTTTGCTATCTGGTCGATTACATCAAGTCTGAAGCCGCCGACTCCCTTGTCCATCCACCAGAGAATCATATCGTAGATTGCTCTTCTGACCTTTGGATTCTCCCAGTTTAAATCCGGCTGCTCCGGTAAAAACTGATGGAAATAATACTGTCCGATTTCCGGCACATATTCCCATGCGCTTCCACCGAAACAAGCCTTCATATCACTTGGCGGCACGCCTTCATCTCCGTCTCTCCAAATATAGTAGTCATGGTATGGATTGTCCTTGCTCTTTTTAGCCTCCTTGAACCACCTGTGCTCGTTTGAAGAATGATTTAAGACAAGATCCATCATAATCCTTATATTGTGCTTCTTTGCCTCGTTTATGAGCTCCTCCATATCATCGAGACTGCCAAACGTCGGATCAATATCCCTGTAATCCGAAATGTCATAACCGTTGTCCGCCTGCGGTGATTTGAATACCGGCGAAAGCCATATTGCATTGATTCCAAGCGTCTCAAGATAATCAAGTCTTTTGATGATACCCTGTAAATCACCAAAGCCGTCTCCGTTAGAATCCTGAAAGCTCTTTGGATAAATCTGGTAAACTACCGCCTTTTTCCACCATTTTTCATTATTGTTTTTGCTCATTATGCCCTCCTTGTCTCTTCATTATCTCTTTTAGCCGTCTCTTTTTGTAAAAATTCAGCCTAGTTTCTTTAATGCTGTATCAAATTATGCTATTTTACAAGCACCACCAAAACCTCACAGCTTTCAAGCTTAAGCTCGGATGCTCCCACTGAAACAGTGCTCTTTTCAGCATCATTTGTGTTGGACAAAAGCACCTTTTTCACACTGCCATCAAGCCTGATTTGTGCTTCTTTACTGCCAAAATTTGCCACAACCAGCACGCGCTTATTTTCATCCTCTCTGTAATAAGCCATGATGCCATCTGTATCCTCATATGCCGGAACACATCTGCCGTAAGTGAACAACTCCCTAAATTCATCTGACTTTCTGAGTGCCACAAGCCTTCTGTAATAGTTCAAAACAGATGAAGGATCCTTTTCCTGCGCTGCAACATTGATAGCCTTATAGTTTTCATTGACCTTAAGCCATGGCTTTGCTGTGGTAAAACCGGCATTTGCCTCATCACTCCACTGCATAGGTGTCCTTGCATTATCCCTGCTCATCCTTCCACAGGCTGCAAGTGCCTGCTCCTTTGATAAGCCTGCTGCAAGTGCTGCCTTGTACTGATCCTTTGTGCTGATATCGTCATACTCATCTATACTGTTCCATTTTGCATTTTGCATACCGATTTCCTGTCCCTGGTATATAAACGGAATGCCTCGAAGCAGTACGCTGACGGTTCCAAGCATCTTTATTCCGGCAGGATTTTGTGCATACTCCGGTAAAAATCTTGAAGCGCCTCTCGGCTCATCGTGGTTTTCTATGATATTGGCCTTAAAGCCGTACTTTTCTGTCTCAAGCTGTGAACCAAGAATGGTCTTTCTCCATGTGTCAAAATCTATTTTCGGTGCATCATACCAGCCATGCTCTCCATCACTTAAGCACTGTGCACAAAAATCAAATATCGTTGAAAAATGCCCATTCTCACCGATAAACTCCGGCAGCTCCTCAGGCTTCATATTGAATACCTCGCCAACCGTAAATGCATCATACTTCTTAAATGTATTGTTCTTTAATTCCTCTAAGAGCTCTCCGACACCTTCTGCACTTTCAACCATCTTGTAGCAGGCAGCCAGTCCGTCCTCTGCATCCGGCTCAAAATCAGGGAAATCGAGATTTTTCTTTATATTGATTATCGCATCTATTCTAAATCCTGACAAGCCCTTATCAAGCCACCAGTTAATCATCTCATAAAGCTTTTGTCTTAGCTTTTCATTCTCCCAGTTTAAATCCGGCTGCTCCTTCGCAAACATGTGCAGATAATACTTGTCCGTACCCGGCACCTTCTCCCAGCAGCTTCCGCCAAAATAAGAGCGGTAATTGCTCGGCGGATTGCCGTTTTTACCTTTTCTGAAATAAAAGTAATCAGCATACTCTCCATCCGGATCCTTAAGTGCCTTTTGAAACCATTCGTGCTTATCCGAGCAGTGATTTATTACCAGATCCATGATGATGTGCATATCACGCTTCTTTGCCTCGGCAAGGAGCTCATCAAACTCCTCCATAGTACCGAACTCTTCAGCTATCGCATAGTAATCAGATATGTCATAGCCCTGATCCACAAATGGCGATTTATATATCGGAGACAGCCATATGATGTCAATTCCAAGCGATTTTAAATAATCCAGCTTTGAAATGATACCTCTTAAATCTCCTATTCCGTCACCGTTTGTATCCAGAAAGCTCTTTGGATAAATCTGATATGCCACCTTGTCATGCCACCATTTTCTCTCCATAATGTGTACCTCTTATCTAATCATAAATTTTGCACTCATTTACAGCTTGAGCACTTCGCCTTGATGTATTATACTGCTATTATAGAAAGTGTTTATTATAAATTCTTGCAATATTTTTTCATTTTATAACACAATACTGCTCTTATAATTTAAAGGGTATAGTTTTAAAAGCTATGGAGAAACAACAATATGAAAAACAATAATCCGCCTGCCCTCGGGCAGAAAGAAAACGCAAAGCACGGAGAAGTATTTTTCCCCGTTCAGAAATATATAACAAGACTTGCAGCAGATTACCCTGTCATCACTACACACTGGCACGATGAGGCAGAACTCACACTGATTACAAAGGGCTCATGCACCTATCAGATTGATTTGCTCGAATATGAAGCAAAGGAAGGCGATATCATCTTTATCCCGCCACTGCTGCTGCATTCCATTTCAATAAGGGACTGCGACGAATTTTACTCGGAAACGTATGTATTCCATATCAATTTTTTAGGTGGAAACAATACCGATATATGCTCTTCAAGATATCTGACTCCGCTAATCAACCATGAGTTTGCCATGCCTTACCTGATTGCACCGAAGCATCCTGCATATTCATCTCTTCACAAATGCTTCATGCGCATAACAAATCTATACTCCAGTCAGGAATTCGGCTATGAGCTGGCCCTAAAGGCATTTCTGCTTCAGGCAATATTTCTATTGCTGCAATACAGTGAAAAAAATGCTGATTTTGGTGTCAACACATCCTCCGATAAGCTCAAAAATGTGCTCGATTACATCGAGGTGCACTATGCCGAAAGCATCCAGGTTGCAGAGCTTGCCGGGCTTTGCTATTTCAGTGAATACCACTTCATGCGTTTCTTTAAAAAACACATGAACATGACCTGCGTGCAGTATATCAACAATGTGCGTCTTGAAAAATCCGTGGAACAGTTCGAGCGCGGCAACACCTCAATTTTAGATGTCTCACTGTCTGTCGGATTTCACAATCTGAGCTATTTTCACAGGGCATTTAAAAAGAGGTATCATATGACACCTCTTTCCTTTATCAAAAGCCTTGAATAAATATTTATTTGCACGCAATCACTCTGAGTATATACTCATATGACCTCTTTGCAGAGGATATGGAAAGCCTCTCCTCTGTCGTATGGATATCATACATGTCCGGTCCCATTGATATGCAGTCAAGTCCTTCAATCTTGCCGCTTAAAAGTCCGCACTCGACACCGGCATGAATAGCCTCAATTGTAGGCTTTTTGCCATACATCTCCTCAAAAATCCGTACCATATCCTCGCGGAGCTTTGAATCCTTCTTGTACTCCCATGCAGGATAATCGCCCTCAAATGTAACCTCTGCCGCAAAAGCGCCTGCTATGCAGACAAGCTGGTTCTTAAGGCTTTTTTTAGCCACACCGACAGAGCTTCTGACTGCGTATCTTAAAGTGACAGCAGCATCGTCTGATTTTAAAACTCCCAGATTAAGCGAGGTCTCAACAAGCTTATCTATTTCCCGGCTCATTCTGATGATGCCGTTTGGCAGTGCCTCGATAAGTGCGATAACTCTTGCGCTATCCTTTGCACTTATAGCTGACTCACTGCAGTCAGTCTCCTCTGACACCGTAAGCTTAAGGTCAGGATCCGATGCCTTAAACTCATCCGCAATCTCAGCTGCTGCCTGTTCTATCGAAGCCTTCACTGCCGCAGCCTCATCAGGTGCTACAATAATCTGTGCAGTACACTCTCTTGGAATGGCATTATCCTTTCTGCCGCCATCTATAGAAGCTATAGCTACAGGTGCCGATGCGTCGCGAAGCAGTCTGGACATAAGAATATTGGCATTGCCCCTTCCCTTATCAATCTCTGAGCCTGAATGTCCGCCGGTGAGACCTGATAAGCTCACAGTAAGCTTTGTTCCGCTCACTGTCTCTCTCTCTACAGGCAGCTTCACATCGGCTCTGCATCCACCGGCGCAGCTTGCGAGCATCACGCCCTCCTCCTCGCTGTCCATATTAAGAAGCTTCTTACCCTTAAGCATAGACACATCGATGCCTGTAGCACCCTCCATGCCGACCTCCTCGCATACAGTGCATACAAACTCAAGGCGTGGATGTGACAGGCTGTCATCGTCCAAAATAGCAAGCGCATATGCCACCGCGATACCGTCATCTCCACCGAGTGTAGTGCCCTTTGCCGAGATAAAATCACCATCTATCAAAAGGTCTAGGCCTTCCTCGTCCATATCCTTATCACAGTCAGTGTCTTCTCGCAAACCATATCCATGTGACCCTGCAGTATGATTGGCTCCACATCCTCATATCCTTCTGATGCTTCCTTTATGATTATCACATTGTGAAGCTCATCCTGGTAATGCTCAAGGCCTCTTGCCTTTGCAAACTCCACCAGATAATTACTGATTTTCTCTTCCTTGTATGATGGATGAGGAATACTGCATATATCCTCAAAAAACGAAAAAACGTTCTTTGGCTCTAAATCTGTTAATACTCTCATTTTACTCTCCTTAAAAAAAGTCTGCCGACGAATCCGCCGACAGACATATTATAACACAATCCGGTATTTAATTGTATATGTATTATTCAAGTCCAAATCTTCTCTTTACGGCATCAACCAGATAGTCGGCTGTCCC